>Ga0268288_10019_pt1 | contig 258696 bp, 234 predicted proteins | sample BraspS3V5C_FD_191349 | JGI IMG/M metagenome (GOLD analysis project Ga0268288, IMG submission 191349) | Soil microbial communities from Anza Borrego Desert, Southern California, United States - Bradyrhizobium sp. S3-V5C | ecosystem: Environmental > Terrestrial > Soil > Desert | place: USA... | reverse complement strand
GGCCACGTGCAGGTGGTCCTGGTCGGTCATCGGCTCGACCGCCTTGTTGACCCGCCGGTTCACCGACACGATCGTCGCCCAGGTGGCGGGCGTCAGGCTGATCCGGGCCGGCTCGCCCCGGTCCAGCGCGCACTCCGCCGCGTAGGTCTGGCAGAACGTCACCCAGGCCGCGATCGGCTTGGCGTCGCCCTGCACCCGGGCACCGGCCTCGGTCGGCAGGCTCGCCAGCGTCTGCGCCTGAGCCGGGGCGGCGAGACCCGCGACGCCGATGGCGGCGAGGGCAGCGAGGCCCGCCCAGCGGCTCCGGGAGAGCCGACGCGAGGCGGGTCCCTTGACCAGTCCCTGCATCATGGAAACCGCGAACCGCATCGCCGGGACCCAACCGTTAAGCTCTCGTTAACGAAAGCTCTCACGCCGGCGGGCCGGCGGCAATCCGCCGATTAACAAAAGGTTAATGCTGTGCGCAACGCGGATAAGCGCCCCCTCGTCCACTCATCGCGGCGCTCACCGGCCAAGCGCGAAAACGTGAAGGTGTGACAAGGTGTTCTCGACCGAGATCCGCCGTTATCCCGGCGCCGCGCCACCGAGAACACGCCTGTGGGCGGCAGGAGGAAGACGGATGCGGAGCGTTGCAGACAGACTCGCCAGCCTGGTCCTGGCCGGGCTCGCAGCAGGGACCCTGGGGATGCTGCCGGCGTCCGCCGCGGCTCCGACGGCCGCTCCGCCCGCGGCCGACCTGAAGAGCGAGGGGCCGACGCAGCCGGCGAAAGTCCAGGACGGCCAGTACACCGACAAGAACGGCGACCCGACGTACCACATCACGGAGGGCGGCAAGAAGGTCGACTGGTACACCATGTCCGGCTACGTGCGGTACAGCGCGAACTGCCTGGCCTGCCACGGGCCAGACGGGATGGGCTCGACCTACGCGCCGTCCCTGGTCGACGCTCTCAAGGGCATGGACTACGCGCACTTCGCCGGCATCGTCGTGGGCGGCAAGCGGGATGTGAACGCCTCGCAGGAGCTGGTCATGCCGGCCTTCGGCGAGAACAAGAACGTCATGTGCTACCTGCCCGACATATACACCTATCTCCGCGCCCGCTCGGACGGCGCGATCGGCCGCGGCCGGCCGGCGGACCACGAGGCCAAGCCCGCGGCCTTCGAGAAGGCCGAGGATGCCTGCATGAAGTGAGCGCCACTCCCCGGTCCGGCCTCGCCTGTGAACCGGACCGGGGGCAACACGCCCCGTTGCACCGCTCGGTTGCGCACGACATACTCCGCGCAAGACGCTGAAGAGCGGGCACCAAGCCTGCCGAGGGGGTCGCAGGGGGTGGAACGTGGCTCAAGGATCGGGAGTGCGCCGCCATCTGTGCGGCATCTGGACGGCCTGGACGGACGCGGCCGCGGCCGCCGACGCGGCCGCGGAGGTCGCGCTCGCGGTCGGTGACACCGCCCTGTCGCAGGTCGTCGCGTTCTTCTCCGCCGATTACGACGCCGAGATCCTGGCCCGCGCGCTGGAGGCCCGGTTCCCCGGCGTGCCGGTGGCCGGCTGCTCGATGTCGGGCGGCATCGCCCCGGCCGGCGGCCTCGACCGCGGGCTCGTCGTCATCGCGTTCCCGGCCGAGCGTTTCCGGATCGTCTCGACCGTCCTCGACGCCATCGACCACCTCGACGTGGAGCGGACCGCCTCGGCGGTCCGGGCGCTGCGCCGGACCCTCGACCCGCTGGACCGGTGCCGCGATGTCGACGCGGCCGGCACGGGCCACCGCTTCGCCCTGTCGCTGATCGACGGGCTCGCCAATGCCGAGGAGACGGTGGTCTCGGCGATCGCCTGGGCACTCGACGGCATCCCGATCGTCGGCGGCTCGGCCGGCGACGACCTGCGCTTCCGCGACGCCGTCATGCTGCACGGCGGGAAGATCCACCGCAAGGCGGCGGTCCTGGTGCTCGTCGAGACCGACTTCTCGGTGGAGATCTTCAAGAGCGACAACTTCGAGCCGACGCGGACCAAGTTCGTGGTCACCGCCTCGGACGGCGAGCGCCGCACCGTGCACGAGCTCAACGCGGAGCCGGCGGCCCGGGAATACGCGATGGCGATCGGCCTCGACCCCGAGGGCCTGTCGCCGATGAGCTTCGCCGCCTACCCGCTCGCCGTGAAGGTCGGCGGCGAGTATTTCTGCCGCTCGATCCGGCGGATGAACGAGGACGGCTCGCTCAGCTTCTTCTGCGCGGTGGACGAGGGCGTGGTGCTGACCCTCGCCGAGCCGCGCGACATCGTCGCCTCGACCCGGGCGGAGCTGGCCCGCCTCGACGCCGTGCTCGGCGGCGTCGACCTGATCATCGGCTTCGAGTGCGTGCTCCGCCGCCTCGACGCCGAGAGCCGGCAGGTGCGCCACGGGATCGCCGACCTCTACCGCCGCTACAACGTCGTCGGCTTCGAGACCTTCGGCGAGCAGTACCGGGCGATGCACCTGAACCAGACCTTCACGGGCATCGCCATCGGCAAGACCCTCGCCGCGGGCGCGCCGGCCGCGGCCGCCGCCCCGGTCGCGTCGTGACCCTGCACCCGAACGGCCTCGAGACCGACGCGTCCCTGCACCGGCGGATCGAGAAGCTCGAGCGCATCAACGCCGCGCTGATGTCCCATGTCGAGCGCTCCATGGATCAGCGGGGCAGCGCCTACTCGCTGTTCCAGACGGCGATCATGCTCGAGGGCCGGGTCCGCACCCGCACCGAGGAGCTGACCGGGCTCATGCACCGGCTGGAGCGCTCCAACGAGGCGCTGGCCGCGGCCAAGGAGGAGGCCGAGACCGCCAACCGCTCGAAGACGCGGTTCCTGGCGGCGGCGAGCCACGACCTGCTGCAGCCGGTCAATGCCGCCCGCCTGTCGATCTCGGCGCTCGCCGACCTCGAGGTCCCGCCGGAAGCGCGCGCCATCGCCGGACAGGTGGAGCGGGGCCTGCAGACCATCGAGGACCTGATCAAGACGCTGCTCGACATCTCGAAACTCGATGCCGGGGTCGTTCGACCGCAGGTCCAGCCCGTCTTCCTGCCCGACCTGCTGGCGGAGCTCGCGGAGAGCTTCAAACCCTTCGCGCAGCGCAAGGGTCTGCGCCTGTCGGTGCACTGTCCGGAGGTCACCGTCACCAGCGACGTGGTGCTCCTGCAGCGGATCCTCCAGAACCTCGTCTCCAACGCCGTCCGGTACACCCGCACCGGCGGGATCGTCCTGGCGGCCCGGCGCCGGTCCGGCGCTGTCCGGATCGAAGTGACCGACACGGGCTGCGGCATCGCCGCCGAGGAATGCGACCTCGTCTTCGACGAGTTCTTCCGGGGCGGCGACCGGACCGGCAGCGGCGAGGAGCCGGGCCTCGGCCTCGGCCTGTCGATCGTCCGCCGCATGGCCCTGGCCCTCGACCATCCCCTGCGGCTGCGCTCCCGGGTCGGCCACGGCACCCGGGTCGCGCTGACGCTGCCCCTGAGCGCGGTCCCGGCCGCGGCCGCGCCGCCCGCCCCGGTGGCGACCCGGCTCTCGGGAGCGCACGTCCTCGTCGTGGAGAACGACGCCTCGACGGCCGACGCCCTCGCGCGCCTCCTCCAGAACTGGGATGCCCGGGTCTCGACCTTCCGCGACCTCGCGGGGGTGAAGGCCTCCGTCGAGGCGGGCGCCGGGGCGCCGGACATCCTGGTGCTCGACTATCATCTCGACGAGGGCGCCTGCGGCCTCGACGTGGCCGCCTATCTCCGCGCGCTGCGGGCCGAGCCGCTCCCGGTCATCGTCACCACCGCCGACCATTCCAGCGCGGTCGAGGATCGCGTCACAGCCGCCGGAGCGGAACTCGTGCACAAGCCGATCAAGCCGGCCCAGCTCCGCTCCCTGCTGACATACATGCTGGCTTGATCCCGGTCGGGACCCGCGACGCTCCGGGTCGCGCCCGGCGCGCGCCGCGCGCTCCCGAACCGATCGAGCGCCCGGGCCGCGCGGCGTGCTGCCGACGGCGGGCCGATCCGGCGCGAACGGACCCGCCCGCGCCGTGACATAGGACACACGGCGCCCCTCGACGGGACCGACCGCCTGCGCGACAGGGAGCAGCATCCGCCTCGCGTCCCGCGTCCGGATTTCCCAGCCATCGACGTCACGGACCCGCCGGGACGCCGCAGGAGCGCGCACCCATGGCGCAGGTCCCGCACGGTCCGACAGGCGGCGCGCCGGGCAGCCCCCAGCCGCCCCCGCAGGCGCCCGTCCAGGACGGCCTGCCGCCCCGCGAGCGCGTCCTCGCCATGGCGGCGATCGGGCTTGCCATGACCATGGCGGTCCTCGACGGAGCCATCGTCAACGTGGCGCTGCCCGTCATGGCGAAGGACCTCTCGGTCAGGCCGGCCGACGCGATCTTCGTGGTCAACGCCTATCAGGTCGCCGTCACGGCGAGCCTCCTGCCCTTCGCGGCCCTCGGCGACATCTTCGGCTTCCGGAAGGTCTACCTGCCGGGGCTCGCGGTGTTCGTCGCCGCCTCCCTCGCCTGCGCGGTCGCGCCGAACCTGTCGCTCCTGATCGCGGCCCGCATCGTCCAGGGTCTCGGGGGCGCGGCGATCATGAGCGTCAACATCGGCTTCGTGCGCTTCATCTACCCGCACCGGATGATCGGCCAGGGGGTCGCCAACGTCGCGCTCGTGGTGGCGGTCGCCTCGGCCGCCGGCCCGACCGTGGCCGCGGCGATCCTGTCGGTGGCGACCTGGCCCTGGCTGTTCCTCGTGAACATCCCCGTGGGCCTCCTGGCCCTGACGGTGGCGTCCCGGACCCTGCCGGTCACACCGGCGAGCGGCCGGCCGTTCGATCTCGTGAGCGCGGTGCTCAACGCCCTGACCTTCGGCCTGCTGATCATCGGGATCGACGGCCTCGGCGATCCGGAAGCCCGGGGCGTCGCCATCGTCGAACTCGCGGCCGCCCTGGTGGTCGGCGCGGTGTTCGTCCGGCGTCAGATCCGGCTGCCCGCACCGCTCCTGCCGGTCGACCTGCTGCGGATCCCCGCCTTCGCCCTGTCGATGGCGACGTCGGTCGCCTCGTTCTGCGCCCAGATGGTCTCCTACGTGGCGCTGCCCTTCTACTTCCAGGACGTGCTGCACCTCTCCAGCACCCAGACGGGCTTCCTGCTCACCCCCTGGCCGATCGCGGTCGCCGCGATGGCGCCGATCTCCGGCCGCCTCGCGGACCGCTACCCGCCCGGCATCCTCGGCGGCATCGGACTGGCCATGATGGCCGCCGGGCTCGTCAGCGTGACCCTCCTGCCCGCGGCGCCCGCCATCCTCGACATCGTCTGGCGGCTGACCCTGTGCGGCCTCGGCTTCGGCCTGTTCCAGTCGCCCAACAACAAGGTCATCGTCACCTCGGCACCGCGCGAGCGGGCCGGCGGGGCGAGCGGGATGCAGTCGACGGCGCGGCTCACCGGGCAGTCGCTCGGCGCGGCCCTGGTGGCGGTGATCTTCGGCCTGACCCACGGGCTCGGGGCCGAGCGGGCCGTGACCATCTCGCTGTCCTGCGCGGTGGCGCTCTCGGTGATTGGCGGCTGCGCCAGCGTCCTGCGGCGGAGTCGGAGCGGCTAGACCGGTCCCGTATGCCACCGCGGGCACCGGACCGCGTTGACGGAACGAGTCACGTGCTGGAGCGTCCCATGGATCTCGATCTCACCGGCCGGAAGGCCCTGGTCACCGGCTCGACCGGCGGTATCGGCTACGCCATCGCCAAGGAACTCTGCGATCTCGGCGCCGAGGTCGGCATCAACGGCCGCACGCCCGAGCGCGTCGAGGCAGCGCTGGCGAAGCTGCGGGGCGAGGCCAGGGCCGGCCGGGCCTTCGCGGCGCCGGGTGATGTCGCGACCGCGGACGGCGTGTCCGCGCTCGTCCAGGCGCTGCCGGCCGTGGACATCCTGGTCAACAACACCGGGATCTTCGAGCCGAAACCGTTCTTCGAGATCCCGGATGCCGACTGGCAGCGCTTCTTCGACGTCAACGTGATGAGCGGCGTGCGCCTGTCCCGGGCCTACACGCCCGGCATGGCGGAGCGGGGCTGGGGCCGGGTGATCTTCATCTCCAGCGAGTCCGGCATCAACACGCCGACCGAGATGGTCCATTACGGGATGACCAAGACCGCGCAGCTCGCGATCTCCCGCGGGCTCGCCCAGACGGTGGCCGGGAGCGGCGTGACGGTCAACAGCGTCCTGCCCGGCCCGACCCTGTCGGAAGGTGTCGCCGAGTTCATGAAGCAGATGGCCGGCGGCGCGGCCGATGCCGACCTCGAAGCCATGGGCCGCAAGTTCGTGGCGGAGCACCGGCCCTCCTCGCTGATCCAGCGCCTCGCGCGGGTGGAGGAGGTGGCGAACCTCGTTGCCTACCTCTGCAGCCCGGCCGCGAGCGCCACCACCGGCGCGGCTCTGCGGGTCGATGGCGGTGTCCTGCAGGGCCTCGCCTAGGATCGGGCAGCACCTGACATCGGGAGCAGGCTCGGCGCGGACGCGCCCGGCCGGTCGCCGGACGACCGGCCCTGTCCGCGACCCTGCGGGCGCGGGACGGCTTTGCCTCGGCGGGAGCGCGCAGGGAAGCCCCGGATCCAGACCCGTGGGACGCGTCCGGCTCAGCGGATGGCCCGAGACCTCCGGAACGGCCGATGGCTCCGGATACCGGGCTCTCGCCCGCGGCGCGCCGCACCATTTCGGCCGGTCTTCCGGCCCGACTGGCGCGTCACGGAGGCGCCTAGAGCCGTCGGCCCGGACGAGACGCCGGACTGGGCTCTAGGTCGTGATCAGGCCTTCAGGTGGGCGGCGAGGTGCTTGTTCATCTCGAACATGGAGCACTTGTCCTTGCCGAAGACCTTCTTGAGCTTGTCGTCGGCGACGATCTCGCGCTTGTTCTGCGGGTTCTGAAGGTTGTTCTTCTTGATGTAATCCCAAACCTTGCTGACCACCTCGCCGCGGGGCAGCGGGCTGGTGCCGACGATGGCGCCGAGCTCGGCCGACGGCTTCAGCGGCTGCTGCAGAGCGTTGGGCTTTGTGCCGGCCGACTTGGCGGCAGCCGGCTTCGCAGCCTTCGCCGGGGCGGCCTTCTCCGCAGTCTTGGTGGTCTTGGCCGCCTTCGGCGCAGCCTTCTCGGTCTTTGTGGCCATAAACTTCCTCCGGTTCTCGGGCCGCAGGCCGGGGCATGATCGCCCCACGGCCGAGCCAGCATAGCAGCAACTAAGCGGTGCCGCCGCCGTTCCAAGGGGAAATTGCCTTTGAAGCACGCTCATCCACAAGGCACGCACGGGAATCCCCCGTGGGATCGCCCGATCGATGCCGTCGTGAAGATTATTCGGCCAGATGCCGGGTGCGAAACCTGCTCTTAACAATCCTGCGCGCGAAGTACAGGCATGTTCGCCCCGGCCCTCACGCTCGCGCTTCTGCTCGCCACCGGACTGGTCACGGGTCTCGGCCTGGTGATCCGCGCGGAGACGACGGCCTCCGGCGTCGCACCGGTCCGCGGACTGATCTGAGCGCGCCGGGATTGCCGCGCCGGTCCGTCGGGTGCATCAGCCCGACCGCATGACCGACCCGATCACCCTCGCCAGCCTGGAGAGCACCGCGCACGTCGTCCAGGTTGCGCTCAGCCCCGTCTTCCTCCTGTCCGGCATCGCGACGCTCCTCAACGTCTTCGGCGCCCGGCTCGCGCGCGTGGCGGACCAGGCCGACCACGTCTCCGGATTGCTGGCGGGGGCCGGCGATGCCGAGCGCGTCCGCCTCGGGCAGCGCCTGGACCGCCTTCACCGGCGCTCCCTGGCCCTGGACGCCGCGGTGTTCCTGGCCGCGCTCGGCGGCGTGGCGACCTGCGGCTCGGTGCTGACCCTGTTCGTGGGAGCGCTGCGCGACAGCACGGTCGCGACCCTGCTGTTCGGCCTGTTCGGTGCGGCGATCCTGTGCACGCTGTGCGCCCTCGTGGCCTTCGGGTTCGAGATGCTGCTGGCGAACCGATCGGTCCGCGACCGGATCAACCAGCGGCGGGCGAGCGCCGGCATGCCGCCCGACCGCTGAGCGCACGGTGCGGGCCCGAACGCCCGGCCGGCCGGCGGAACCCGTCCCGACCCGCGCGCTTAGTGAGCCGAGGGGCCGCCACGCGGGCCTTGCCCCGCGCGCGAACCGGGAGAGACCATGCCGACGGACCTGCCCAACGAGCGCACCTTGAGAGAGCCCGGCACGCTGGAACTCGACCCCACCGGCGAGGGCATGGCGATCGACGAGACGCCGCGGCTGATCGCGTCCAACATGGTCGAGGGCACGGCCGTCTACGACCGCAGCGGCCGCCACCTCGGCGCGATCCACAATTTCATGGTGGACAAGGTCTCCGGACAGGTCGCCTACGCGGTTCTGGCCTTCGGGGGCTTCCTCGGGCTCGGCGAGACCCACCATCCGCTGCCGTGGAAGAGCCTCAGCTACAGCACGGAACTCGGCGGCTACGTGGTCGACATCGAGCCCGGCGTGCTCGCGGAGGCGCCGAGCCAGGCGGTCGGCTAGGCCGAACTCGGCCGAGCTCGTCGACCGGGCTCACGCGCCCGCACCGCCTCCGGTCACGGCGCGCGGGTGCCGGCGTTGCGGACCGGTGCGGGCGCTCGGACGGATCGGCTCAGAACTTCCCGCCGAGACCGACGCTGCCGCCGGGCGACAGCATCGGGCCCATCGAGCCGCTCCCGCCGCTGCCGCCGACGGCCGCGTTGCCGCCGTCGAGATCCTCGCGCCGGATCCGACGCTCGCCGCTGTCGGCCGTCCGCGTGGCGCCGCCGGCGTTCTTCGGGATCGCGAGTTGCTTCGTCGGCGCCGTCTGGAGCGGCTGACCGTCAGCGTCGACCGCGGCGTTGTGCGGCTCGCGGTTCGGCAGAGACCCGCGCAGCGACGGCGGCAGCCCGACCTCCGTCGCCGGCATCACGCCGCCGCCTCCGCCGAGCGCCTGACAGCCGGCCACGAGACCGGCCAGAGCGGCGCCGAGCGCGAGGCCGCGCGCTGCCGCGCATCGCGACGTGGTGAGGGTCGACATCGTTTGGTCCTCGACAGTGGCCGCGGTGTCATCCGCGGCTCGCATGGGTTTATGCGCGGTTGTCTACGCTGGGGATGCGGCGAAAACCAGACAGCGCCATGGGACGCCGGGGGATGATCGCCGGACACCCTCGGCCGCTCGGCCGACAGGCGCGGCTCGAGCCTTGCTGTCGGGCCGCCGCGGTCCATAACTTCGCCCAGGTCCTGCGGCACGACGCCATCCGCAGGCGGGGTCCTGCCGGCGGCGGACCCGGGACCGGCCGAATGCGGTCGTGGACGCGCCGGCGCGCCGGTGCAGCCCGGCCTTTCCTCAGAGGACGAAGCGTGTTCAGAACCAACCGGATGATCGCGGCCGTGACGCTCGCCCTCTGGGCGTCGGGGACCGCGGCGCAGGCCCAGCCGGGCGGCAGCGAGGGTCCTGCCGGTCAGGCCGCGCCGCAGATTCCGGCCGCGCCGCAATCTGCTCCTCCGGCCCAGCCACCGGCGCCGACGCCTCCGCCTCCGCCCGCGGCGACGCCGGCCTCCCCGCCCGCCAGCCCGCCGGCTGCCGCGGGCGCGCCGCCCGCCGCGGCGCAGGCACAGCAGCAGGGAACGCCGGCCACCGTCCTCGACACCCAGGATTACGAGAGCCTGCTCGGCCGCAGCGTGCGCAGCGCCGGCGGCGACGAGCTGGGGCGCGTCATCGACATCATCATCGACAAGGAGGGCCACCCCCGCGCCGCCATCATCGATTTCGGCGGCTTCCTCGGTGTCGGAACCCGCAAGATCGCCGTGGACTGGCGCGCCCTGCGCTTCACGCCGGACGGCGGGAAGGAGCGCAAGCTGTCAGTCGCGCTGACCCGCAACCAGGTCCGCGTCTCACCGGAATACAAGGCCGGCGAGCCGATCGTGGTCCTGGGTCCCGCCAGCCCGGCCGCGCCCGCGCCGGAGGGCGAGCAGGCGGCAGCGCCCGCGTCCGGCTCGGCGACGCCGCCGCAGCCGGCCCCGGCCGCGCCGGCCCCGGCATCGACCGTCCCGGGCAACGCCGCCTCCGGGGGCACGGCGCCGCCCGCCGCGACCCCGCCGGCCTCTGCCCCGGCCGCGCCCGCACCCGCCCTGCCCCCGGAGAAAGCACCGGATAAGTGACGGTGGCCCGGTTGAAGGTCAGAACCGCCGCCGCCGCCCGCGAGCGCGACGTGCCCCGGCAGGACATCCGCTCCCGTCCGGCCCGCCTGAAGGATCAGGCGGCCGAGGCCGCGCGCTCGCCGGCAGCCTCGGCGGCCCACGGCGGACGCGCGATCTCGTCGGCGAGCCGCTACGGCCTCGACGCCTTCGCGTTCTTCGTGGCCAACCTGCAGACCGGGTTCGGCCCGTTCCTGGCGGTCTACTTCTCCCAGGCCAAGTGGACGCAGTCCGACATCGGCTTCGCCCTCACGGTGGGGAGCCTCGTGGCGCTCCTCGGCCAGGTCCCGGGAGGCGCCTTCGTCGACGTCGTGCGCTCGAAGCGCTTCGCCGCCGCCGTGGCGGTCATCGGCATCGCGGGCAGCGCGTTCGCGCTCGCGGTCTGGCCGAGCTTCCTGGTCGTGCTCCTGGCGATGGCGCTCCACTCGGCCGCGAGCTGCGTGCTGACGCCGGCCATCGCGGCGATCAGCATCGGCCTGGTCGGGCGCGCCCGGGCCGGCGAGCGCCTCGGCCGGAACGCGAGCTTCGCCGCCCTCGGCAACGCCCTCGGCGCGGCCGGCATGGGCGCCATCGGCTACTACCTGTCGAACGGCGCCGTCTTCTACCTGACCGCCGCCCTCGGCATCCCGACGGTGATCGCGCTGGCGCGCATCCGCGCCCAGGACATCGATGCCAGCGTGTTCAAGGAGCCGGCCGCGGCCCAGGCGGCGCCGGCCTCCGCGGCGCCGGCCTCCGGCCAGGACGGCATCCGCGCCCTGCTGACCAACCGCGGCCTCCTGTGCTTCGCGGCCTGCATGGTGCTGTTCTTCCTCGCCAACGCGGCGATGCTGCCGCTGGTGGGCAGCGTCCTGACCCTGCGGGCGAGCGAGACCGCCACCGCGCTGGTCGCCGCCTGCATCATGGTCCCGCAGGCCGTCCTCGCGGTCAGCGCCCCGGCGGTCGGCCGGGCCGCCGAGCGCTTCGGCCGCTACCCGGTCCTGCTGTTCGGCTTCGGCGCCCTGCCGGTCCGCGGCCTGCTCCTCGCCTACACCACCAACCCCTACGGCCTCGTCGCCATCCAGGTCCTCGACGGGATCTCGGCCTCGGTGCTGGGCGTGATGGTGCCGCTGATCGTGTCGGACCTCACCCGCGGCACCGGCCGCTTCAACCTCGCCCTCGGCGCGGTCGGCACCGCCATGGGCATCGGCGCGGCCCTCTCGACCTCGCTCGCCGGCATCATGGCCGACCATCTCGGCAGCCACAGCGCCTTCCTGGGGCTCGCGGTCGTCGGCTTCGCGGCCTTCATGCTGGTGGCGCTGATCATGCCGGAGACGCGCCAGTCGGAGCGGGCGGCCTGACCAGCGGCGGCATCGGATTCGCTTGGGTGTTTCCACGCCGCTCAAGCGGCGTTCAGGTTCTGCGGATAAAAGCGCAACGAAGGTGCGGGCCGGTGAAACATATGGCAACGCTCTCGCGTTGCCGCTGCGGGTCAGACTGCGCCCGCGCTGCACTCCGCCTCAGCCCGTAAGCCAAAGCCGCGCGAATACGGAATGGTCACCGCGATGGAAGAGCTGCACCGATACGCCGACAGGCCCTTCGCCTTCGTCGGGCGGTATCTCCGGCGCCGCTGGCTGCCGCACCTGGTCATCCTGATCTCGGTGCTCGGCGCCGTCGGCTTCTCGGTCTCCACCGACTACGCGCTCAAGGGCGTGGTCGACGCGCTGACGAAGGGGCCCGGCCCGGGCAACACCGTGGTCTGGAGCGCCCTCGCGGTCCTGATCGCCTTCATCGCCGCCGACAACATGCTCTGGCGCGTGGCCGCGCTGACCGGCGCCTTCACCTTCGTGGGCATCACGGGCGACATCCGGCGCGACCTGTTCCGGCACCTGACCGGCCATTCGCCGACCTTCTTCTCCGACCGGCAGCCGGGCACCCTGGCGTCGCGCATCACGGCGACCTCGAACGCGATCTTCACGGTCGAGAACATGTTCGTGTTCAACGTGATGCCGCCGACGGTCGCGGCCTTCGGGTCGATCGCCTACATCGCCACCGTGAACCTCACCATGGCGGGCATCCTGGCGGGCGTGTTCGCCGCCGTCGTCGTGCTGATGTTCAAGATGGCCTCGGCCGGCAAGCCGCTGCACCACGACTTCGCCGCCAAGGCGGCCTCCGTCGACGGCGAGATGGTCGACCTCGTCGGCAACATGTCGCTCGTGCGCGCCTTCTCGGCCTTCAAGCGCGAGGGCCAGCGCTTCGAGGGCACCATCGCCACCGAGATGCGGGCCCGCCGCTCGTCCCTGCTCTATCTCGAGAAGCTGCGCATCGTGCACGCGGTGCTCACCGTGCTCGCCGTGTTCGGCCTGCTCTACTGGGCGATCCAGATGTGGGAGGCCGGCCAGGCGACGAACGGTCAGGTGGTCCTGGTCTGCACGCTCGGCATCCGCATCCTCGCCGCCACCCGCGACCTCGCGGTGGCGCTGGTCGACGCGACCCAGCACACCGCCCGCCTCTCCGAGGCGCTGCACACCCTGCTCCAGCCCCACGACCTCGTGGACCATCCGGAGGCGCAGCCGCTGACCGGCCAGGGCGCCAAGATCGAGTTCGAGCACGTCGCGTTCAACTATCCGGACGGACGCCCGGTCTTCACGGATTTCGACCTCGTCATCGAGCCCGGCCAGCGCGTCGGCCTCGTGGGCCGGTCCGGCGGCGGCAAGTCGACCCTGTTCTCGCTGATCCAGCGGTTCTACGACGTGCAGAGCGGCGCGATCCGCATCAACGGCCAGAACATCGAGCGCGTCACCCAGGAATCCCTGCGCGAGGCGATCACGGTGGTCCCGCAGGACGTCTCGATGTTCCACCGCTCCTTGCGCGAGAACATCCGCTACGGCCGGCCCGACGCCACCGACGAGGAGGTGTGGCAGGCGGCCGAGGCCGCGCACTGCACCGACTTCATCAAGGCCCTGCCGGAGGGCTTCGACACGATCGTGGGCGACCGCGGCGTGAAGCTCTCGGGCGGCCAGCGCCAGCGCATCGCCATCGCCCGGGCGATCCTGAAGAACTCGCCGATCCTGCTGCTGGACGAGGCGACCTCGGCGCTGGACGCGGAATCCGAGCAGGCGATCCGTCACGCCCTCGCCAACCTGATGAAGGGCCGGACCGTCATCGCCATCGCGCACCGTCTCTCGACGCTGCAGGATTTCGACCGGATCGTCGTCCTCGACGGCGGCCGCATCGCGCAGGACGGCTCGCCCGACAAGCTGACCCATCTCGACGGCTTCTTCCGGGAGCTGATGAAGAAGGAATCCATGGCGATGGCGCTCGCCGCCGCGTGAGAATCCTCTTCGTCGAGCGGCCGCACCGCTGCCGCCTCTGCGGGCGCCGCGAAGCAATCCGGTCGCGCCGCGCTGGCCGAGGTCGCGCCGCTCCGGGTCGCCGCGCGCGCGATGACGGTGCGGATCGGGTGACCGCCCGGCGGCCGACGCCCGCCGGCTGATCGTCGCGTGAGCGCGGCCGCTCCGGTTCCCAGGCCGGTCCGGCGCTGCTAGATCACCGCCGGGCCGGACCGGACCTTGCATCGCCTGAGACGTCGCGAACCGGCCCGGTTCCGACGCAACGCGACGCCCGAGCCCGACCGTGCCCGACCTTGCCCACGTCATCCGGGAGATCTCCGAGGAGATGGCCCAGCGCTCCGACCGGGGCGCGGTCGCGGACTACATCCCCGAGCTCGCCCGGGTCGATCCCGACCAGTTCGGCATGGCGGTGATCGACGCCGAGGGACAGGTCTTCACCGGCGGCGACAGCGAGACGCCGTTCTCGATCCAGAGCGTGTCGAAGGTGTTCACGCTCACCCTCGCCCTCGGCATGGTCGGCGACCGGCTCTGGAAGCGCGTCGGCCGCGAGCCCTCGGGCAACCCGTTCAATTCCATCGTCCAGCTGGAGCGGGAGCGCGGCGTGCCGCGCAACCCGTTCATCAACGCGGGCGCGATCGCGGTCACCGACGTGATCCTCTCGGGTCACGAGCCCCGCGAGGCGCTGGGCGAGATCCTGCGCTTCATGCAGTTCCTGGCCCAGGATTCCGGCATCATCATCGACGAGACGGTGGCGGCCTCGGAGAAGCGCACGGGCTTCCGCAACACCGCGCTCGCCAACTACATGAAGTCGTTCGGGGTCATCGACAATCCGGTCGACTACACGCTCGGCGTCTACTTCCATCACTGCGCCATCGCGATGAACTGCCGCCAGCTCGCGCGGGCCGGCCGGTTCCTGGCGCATAACGGCGTCAACCCGTCGACCGGCCACTCGGTGGTCTCGGCGGAGCGCGCGCGCCGCATCAACGCGATCATGCTGACCTGCGGCCACTACGACGGGTCGGGCGAGTTCGCCTACCGCGTGGGCCTGCCGGGCAAGAGCGGGGTCGGCGGCAGCATCCTGGCGATCGCGCCCGGCAAGGCGTCCATCGCCGTCTGGTCGCCCGGCCTCGACGCGGCGGGCAATTCCCACCTCGGCCGCATCGCCCTGGAGCGGCTCACGCAGCGCATGGGCTGGTCCGTCTTCGGCGCGTGAGGGTCCCCTCCCGGCCGGCGTCGCGCCCCCTTGCGCGGCGCGCGCTTCCGCGGCACTGCGCCGGCGGGGCGCCGCGGCGCCGAGACGAGGTTTATCGGCATGGCGACGCGTACGGCGGTCCGGGCTGCCGATGAAGGTCTCGATCCCGGCGCCATCCTGGCCCGTCTCGACCGGCTTCCGGCGACGCCGACGGTCTGGCGCCTCGTGGTGCTGCTCGGGCTCGGCTTCTTCTTCGAGCTCTACGACCTGCTCTTCACCGGCTACGTCGCGCCGGGCCTCGTCAAGGCCGGGATCCTGACGCCGACGACCCCGGGCCTGTTCGGTGCCAGCGGCGTCGCGAGCTTCGTCGCCGCCCTGTTCACCGGCCTGTTCATCGGCACCCTCGCCTGCGGCTGGCTCGCCGACCGGTTCGGCCGGCGGGCGATCTTCACGTGGTCGCTCTTGTCCTACACCGCCGCCAACGTGGTGATGGCCTGCCAGAGCGACGCCTTCGGCCTCAATCTCTGGCGCCTGATCGCCGGGATCGGCCTCGGCCTGGAGATGGTGACGATCGGCAGCTACCTCTCCGAGCTGGTGCCGAAGGCGATCCGCGGCCGGGCCTTCGCCCTGTGCCAGGGCATCGGCTTCACCGCCGTGCCGGTCGTGGCGTTCCTGTCCTACCTGCTGATCCCGGCGGCGCCCCTCGGCATCGACGGGTGGCGCTGGGTCGTGCTGATCGGCGCCTCGGCGGCGATCGTGGTCTGGTGGATGCGGGCGGGCCTGCCGGAGAGCCCGCGCTGGCTCGTCGAGCACGGCCGTCTGGCGGAGGCCGAGGCGGTCCTGCGGCAGCTGGAGGCGCGGATCGCGGCCGAGACCGGCGGCCCGCTTCCCGCACCGGCCGCGCCGGAGCCGGTGCAGCCGCGCGGCGCGTTCCGCGATCTCTGGGTCCAGCCCTACCGGCGCCGGGCCCTGATGATGGCGGGGTTCAACGTCTTCCAGACGGTGGGCTTCTACGGCTTCGCCAACTGGGTGCCGACCCTCCTGGTGGCCCAGGGCATCACGGTGACGTCGAGCCTCGCCTACACGGCCCTGATCGCGCTCGCCGCCCCGGTCGGGCCCCTGATCGGCCTCGCCATCGCCGACCGGTTCGAGCGCAAGCACGTCATCGTGGCCGCCGCCCTCCTCTACATCGCCTGCGGCCTGGCCTTCGCGCAGACGCGGGACGTCGCCGTCATCGTGGCGCTCGGCATCGGCCTGACGCTGGCCTCGAACGTGATGTCGTACAGCTTCCACGCCTATCAGGCCGAGCTGTTACCCACGGGCATCCGCGCCCGGGCGGTCGGCTTCGTCTATTCCTGGAGCCGCTTCTCGGCGATCTTCACCGGCTTCGTCATCGCGTTCGTGCTGCGGGAGGCCGGGACGCCGGGCGTGTTCCTGTTCATCTCGGCGGCGATGCTGGCCGCGGGCCTGCTCGTCGGGCTGCTGGGTCCCCGGACGCGGGACGTCGCGCTGGAGAAGATCGCGGGGTGAGGCGCGTGAGGAGCACGGCTCCCGGCAGGCCGAATCCGTGCTGGCCTCGGGCATGGTCGCTCAGCCGAGATCCCGGATGACGGTCGACGAGTTTCTCGCCTGGGCCGAGGGGCAGCCGGGACGCTTCGAGCTGGTCGACGGCGAGGTGTTCGCGATGTCGCCGGAGCGCGTTCGGCATGCCGAGGTCAAGGCGGCCACCTATCTGGCGCTCCGGTCGGCACTGAAGCAGGCGGGGAGCGCCTGCTACGCGCTGCCGGATGGCATCAGCGTTCGCGTCGGTCGGGATACGGTCTTCGAGCCCGACGCCCTCGTTTACTGCGGGATGCGCGCTGACCCCGATGCGACCGAGATCACCGATCCCGTCATCGTCGTCGAGGCTCAGTCGCCGGGCGCACGCGCGGTGGACTCGGGCCTGAAACTGACCCGCTACTTCGGTCTGGAGAGCGTCATCCACTATCTGATCGTGGATCCGGTGAAGCGCCACGTCATCCATCACCGCCGCGCGCAGGGCGGCCTGATCGAGACCCGCATCGCGACCCGGGAGACGCTGGACCTGACGCCGCCCGGCCTGCGCCTGCCCGTGCCCGAGCTGTTCGCCGACCTCGCGCCCGCCGACGACGGCGCTTGATCCGATCCGAGGCGGATGCCACAGCGGCGCGAACGCGAATCAGGACGCCCGGATGACTGCACCCCTCGATCTCCTCGTGCTCGGCAACGCGATCGTCGACGTGATCGCCCGCACGGACGACGCCTTCCTGGCGGCGCAGGGCGTCACCAAGGGCGCGATGCAGCTCATCGACGAGCCGCGGGCCGAGGCGCTGTTCCAGGCGATGGGACCGGCGACGATCGTGTCGGGCGGCTCGGGCGCCAACACCGCGGTCGGCGCGGCGCTCCTCGGGGCCAGGACCGGCTTCGTCGGCAAGGTCCGGAACGACGAGCTCGGCGGCCTGTTCAGCCACGACCTCAAGGCGACCGGCGTCGACTTCACCGTCCCGGCCGCCGCCGAGGGTCCGGCCACCGCCCGGTGCTTCGTGCTCGTGACGCCGGACGGCGAGCGCACGATGAGCACCTATCTCGGCGCCTGCCAGGGCCTGTCGCCCGACGATGTCGACAAGACGCTCGTGAGCTCGGCCCGCGTCGTCTATCTCGAGGGCTATCTCTGGGATCCGCCGGCCGCCAAGGACGCGTTCCGCAAGGCCGCGCAGCTCGCCCATCAGGCGGGCAACGCCGTCGCGCTGACCCTCTCGGACGCGTTCTGCGTGGGCCGCTACCGCGACGAGTTCCTCGGCCTCGTGCGGGACGGCAGCATCGACATCCTGTTCGCCAACATGGCCGAGCTGCAGAGCCTCTACGAGACCGAGGATCCCGAGGCCGCCGTCGCGGCCCTGCGCGACGAGCGCAACGCCCGCGGCCGCCACCTGCTCGGCCTGGTCACGCGCTCGGCCGACGGCGCCCTGGTGGTGCAGGGTGGCGAGGTCCGGGCCGTCGAGGCGAGCCCGGTCCAGACGGTGGTCGACACGACCGGCGCGGGCGACCTGTTCGCCGCCGGCTTCCTGGCCGGCCACGCCCGCGGGCTGGACAACGTCGCCAGCGCCCGCCTGGGCACGCTCGCGGCCGCCGAGGTCATCCAGCACATCGGCGCCCGCCCGCAGGCGGACCTGATCGGCCTGGCCAAGGCGCGCGGGCTCCTCTGAGCCGGCGCGCCGGGCGCGCGGCCGGAGAGGTCCGCGTCCGCGCCGATCCCGCGCGCTCAGGCCGCGCGGACGGTCGCGAGGAAGCGCGTCACCTCGTCCCTGAGATGCCCGGACCGGAGCGACAGCTCCGAGGCTGCCGTGAGAACCTGGTCGGCCGCCGCGCCGGTCCCCTTGGCCGCGTCGGCGACGCCCGCGATGGTGCCGGTGACGTCGGCCGCCCCCTGGGCGGCCTGGGAGACGTTGCGGACGATCTCCTGCGTCGCCGCGCCCTGCTGCTCCACGGCGCTGGCGATCCGCGTCGCCACCGCGCTGAGTTCCTGGACCCGGCCGCCGATGCGCCCGATCGCCGAGACGGCGTCGCCGGTGGAGGCCTGGATCCGGGCGACGTGGGCGCCGATCTCGTCGGTCGCCCGCGCGGTCTGGCCGGCCAGGTCCTTCACCTCCGCGGCCACGACGGCGAAGCCGCGGCCGGCGTCGCCCGCCCGCGCCGCCTCGATCGTGGCGTTCAGCGCCAGGAGGTTCGTCTGCTCGGCGATGCTCGAGATCAGGCCCACGACGTGGCCGATCTGGACCGCCGCCCCGTTCAGATCCTGAACCAAGTGCGCGGTCGCCGCCGCGTCCGCGACCGCCGACTGCGTCAGCGCCGTCGAACCCGCGACCTGGCGGCTGATCTCCTGGACGGAGGCGCCGAGTTCCTCCGCCGCCGCCGCCGCGACGTTGACGGTGCTGGCCGCGAGTTCGGCCGCGCTCGCCACCCGGCCGGAGCGATCGGCGGTGTCGCCGGCCGCCTCGCTCATGGCCGAGGCCGTGTCCTGCAGCGCGGCGACGGCGGCCGAGACCGTGCCGATGATGCCGCCGACCGTGCCCTCGAAGGCGTCGGCGATCTCCTGCACGCCGCTCCGCCGCCGCGCCTCGGCCGCGGCGCGGGCCTGCGCGGCTTCGTGCTCGAGGGCCCGCGCGCGGATCAGGCCGTCCTTGAAGACCCGGACGGACGCCGCCATGACGCCGATCTCGTCCCCTCGCTCGGAACCGTTGACGGCCACGTCGAGGTCGTCGGCCGCGAGCCGGCCCATGATCTCGGCCAGCGACCGGATCGGGCGGGCGACCCGGTGCCAGACCCACCAGACCGCCGCGCCGGTCATCGCCGCTCCGATCACCGAGAGCGCGATGGTGACGGACCACGCCGTCCGGAACGCGTCCTCGGAGCGCCGGACCGAGACGTTCGTGCCCTCCGCAGCGACCTGGGCCAGATCCGCCAGGGCGTCGAAGGCGGCCACCAGCGGCGGGCGGGCCGGCGCGATGGCGTCGCGGGCCGCGTTCCGGTCGCCGCGCCTGAGTGGCGCGAGGATCGCCTCCTGGGCAACGCGATAGACCTTCCACCGCCCCTCGAACGCGTCCCAGAGCGCGCGCTCCCGGGGCGTCGTCGCGCGCGCGCGATAGCTCCGGAAGGCCTCGGGGATGGTCCGATCCATCTCGACGAACTCGGCATCGAGGTCCCGGTTCTCACCGTCGTCGGTGGCGACCACCTTGCGGATCGTCGTCGTGTGGTACCGCAGCATCAGGAATCGAATCGTGTGGAGATCGTTGTCCTTGCGCACCCAGACGTCGCGGGTCTCCACGGCGGCGGCGTTGATGGCCTGTATCTGCATCAGGCCAATGGTCGAGCTCGCGATGAACAGCAAAAAGCCGATCAACGAGGGCAGCATCAGCTTCGATACGACACTTCTGCGCAAGTTCATCTCGGGCACCGCGGAGGACGACGTCGTCTCATCGGGACCCATGAAGATGAAGGACAGATTTTTCCGCAACCTCTACTTCGGAGACGGCCCGCGCCGCAGATCAGCGCGGAACGCATGACTCGCCGCCCGCCGAGGCCGTGCGGCGGGTCGAGGGCCGACCCGGTCGAGGGCGGCCGCGGCCCGATCAGGGCCGCAGGAGAACCTTGCCCACGGCCGCCCGGCGGGTCAGGAGGCCGAAGGCCTCCGGGTACTCCGCCAGCGGGTAGACGCCGTGGACCTGCGCGGTGAGCTCGCCCTCGGCGACCCAGCCGAGGAGGCGGCGCTGATCGGCCCGGTGGGCCTCGGGCTCGCGATCCAGGAAGGCGCCCCAGTGGACGCCCTGCACGTCGAGTTCCTTGAGGAGCATCAGGTTCAGCGGCAGCCGCGGGATGGCGCCGGCGGCGAAGCCGATCACGAGGAAGCGTCCGCGCCAGCCGAGCGCCCGCAGGGCCGGCTCCGCGTAGGCGTCGCCGACCGCGTCGTAGACCACGTCGATCCCGCCGCCCGAGATCCGGCGCAGCTCGTCCTTGAGCGTCGCGGGGTCGTAGACCACGCCCGCCTCGGCGCCGTGGGCGCGGGCGACCGCGAGCTTCTCCTCCGAGGAGGCGCAGGCGATCACCCGGGCGCCCATCAGCCGGCCGAGCTCGACGGCGGCGAGGCCGACGCCCCCGGACGCGCCGAGGACCGCCAGCCACTCGCCGGGCTGCAGGCGGGCGCGGTTCGCCAGGGCGTGGAGCGAGGTGCCGTAGGTGATGGTGAGCCCGGCCGCCTGCGCGTCCGGCACGGCGTCCGGCACCGGGGTGAGCCGGGCGGCGTCGAGGGCGATCAGCTCCGCGCAGCAGCCGTGCCCGGCATGGACGATCACCCGGTCGCCCACGGACACGCCCGAGGCCCCCTCACCCAGCGCCTCGACCACGCCGACCCCCTCGCCGCCCGGCGAGAACGGCAGGGCCGGCTTCACCTGGTAGCGCCCGGCGGTGATCAGCGTGTCGAAGAAGTTCAGCGCCGCGAGCCGCATCCGCACCAGCGCCTGCCCGGGACCCGGCACCGGGTCGGGGCGCTCGACGATCTCCAGATGCTCCGGCCCGTCGAGCCTCGTGCACAGCAGCGCCCGCATGGCGTCTCTCCTCCCCGGCAATTCCCGGCCGATCAGGCCCGAACCGGCCGCGCGGTCAAGCCGTTCCGATCATCTCGCGGATGCGGGCGCCCAGCACCTCCACCACGAACGGCTTGGTGATGACCTGCATCCCGGCATCGAGCGGCCCGTTGCCGAAGACCGCGCTCTCGGCGTAGCCGGTGACGAACAGGACCTTGAGGCCCGGGCGCGTGACCCGGCCGGCCTCGGCCATCTGGCGCCCGTTCATGCCGCCCGGCAGTCCGACATCGGACACCAGCAGGTCGATGCGCACGTCGGATTGCAGCACCTTGAGGCCGGCCGCGCTGTCGGCGGCCTCGATTGCCGTGTAGCCGAGATCCTCCAGCACCTCGGTGACCAGCATGCGGACGGTCGGCTCGTCGTCGACCACCAGCACGGTCTCGCCCGGCGCGGCCCGCGGCGGCGCGCCGACGGCGGCGTGCGCGTCCTCCTCGGCGACCGCGCCGCGATGGCGGGGCAGGTACAGGCAGACCGTGGTGCCCTTGCCGACCTCGGAGTGGATCCGCACCTGGCCGCCCGATTGCTGCGCGAAGCCGTAGATCATCGACAGGCCGAGGCCGGTGCCCTGCCCCAGGGGCTTCGTGGTGAAGAACGGCTCGAACACCTTGCCGACGATCTCGGGCGACATGCCGATGCCGGTGTCGGTGACGCAGAGGGAGAGGTACTGGCCGGGCGGCATGTCGTGGCGCCGGGCGGCGCGCTCGTCGAGCCAGGCATTGGCGGTCTCGATCGTGATGCGCCCCCCCTCGGGCATCGCGTCCCGGGCGTTGATGCACAGGTTGAGGAGCGCGTTCTCGAGCTGCGGCGGGTCGACCAGGGCCGGCCAGAGGCCGGGCGGCGCCACGACCTCGACCATTACGGCGGGGCCCACGGTGCGCCGGATCAGCTCCTCCATGCCGGCCACCAGCCGGTTCACGTCGGTGGGCTTCGGGTCGAGGGTCTGGCGCCGCGAGAAGGCGAGGAGCCGGTGGGTCAGCGCCGCGGCCCGCTTCGAGGCCCCCTGCGCCGCGTTGATGTAGCGGTCCACATCCATGACGCGGCCCTGGCCGAGGCGGGTCTGGATCAGCTCCAGCGAGCCGGAGATGCCGGCGAGCAGGTTGTTGAAGTCGTGGGCGATGCCGCCGGTCAGCTGGCCGACGGCCTCCATCTTCTGCGACTGCCGCAGGGCCTCCTCGGCCGCGGCCAGGGCGTCGGCGCGCTCGCGCTCCGCGGTGAAATCGCGGCCGACGGCGTTGATGATCCCCTCCCCCGGCCGGGCCGCCCAGCTGATCCAGCGATAGCCGCCGTCCCGGTGGCGGTAGCGGTTGTCGAAGCGCGCGAGGCTCGACCCCGCGGAGAGCTGGCCCGCGCCCGCGACGGTGCGGTCGAGATCGTCCGGATGGACGAGGGCGATGAGCTTCGTTCCGACCAGCTCGTCCGGGCGCCAGCCCAGCACCTCGGTCCAGGCCGGGTTCACCGCGGTGATCGTCCCGTCGAACAGGCAGCGCAGCATCATGTCGGACGAGAGCGTCCACAGGGCGTTGCGGTCGGCCGTGCGCTCCTCGACCTGCTGCGCCAAGGTGGCGTTCAGATCGCGCAGCTCCGCCAGCGCCGCCTCGAGCCGCCCCTGGCTCTCCTTGAGGGCGGCGTCCGCCCGGACCCGGCCGGTGGTCTCGTTGGTGAGGATGAACAGGCCGGTGACCCGGCCGTCGGCATCGAGAACCCGCGAGTACGAGAAGGTCCACCACGTCTCGCGGGCGCCCCGATCGGTGTCGAGCTGCCACGGCAGGTCGACGAAGCGCTCCGGACGGCCCGCCATCGCGGCGTCGATGATCGGCCTGGCCTGATCCCAGGCATCCGCCCAGACCACGTCGAACCGCTCGCCCATCGCCCAGGGCAACCGCGGGCCGAGGAGCGGGAAGTAGGTGTCGTTGAAGAAGAAGTGGAGGTCGGGCCCCCAGGCCAGGATCATCGATTCCGGGGAGTTGAGGACGAGCGACAGGGCCGCGCGGAACTCCGCCGGCCACGTCTCCGGAAGCCCCAGGGGATGACCCGACCAGTCGCGCGCGCGGATCATCCGCGCGGCCTCGCCGCCGCCGGAGAGGAAGGCGAGGGAGTCGGTCACGGGCTCTGAACGGTGCAGGTCATGGGCGTACGGCGTATGACGGTCTTCGGCGGCCTGTCCAGGATGCCCGGTCGCGGTTCAGCGACGTCGGTTCAGAGCGCCACCGGCTCGGCCTCGATCCGACCCGACCCGTCAATGCGCCTCCTGCCAGTTGCCCGCCGCGTTGGCCTCGACCACGAGCGGCACCTTCAGCGTCAGGGCCGGCGCCGGCGCCTCTTCCATGACGCCGCGGATGATCGGGATCGTCCGCTCCACCTCGTCCTCGGCGACCTCGAAGACCAGCTCGTCGTGCACCTGCAGCAGCATGCGGGCGTTCAGCTTCTTGGCGGCGAGCGCCGCCTCCATCCGCGTCATGGCCCGGCGGATGATGTCGGCGGCCGAGCCCTGGATCGGCGCGTTGATCGCCTGCCGCTCGACGCTGGCCCGCTCGGAGGGGTTGTTGGAGCGGATCTGCGGGTAGTGGCACACCCGGCCGAACAGGGTGGTGACGTAGCCCTTGTCGCGGCAGCCCTTCTTGGTGGTCTCGATGTAGTCCCGGATGCCCGGGAACTGCTCGAAATACTGCTTGATGAACGCCGAGGCCTCCTCGCGGCCGATGCCGAGCCGGTCGGCGAGGCCGAAGGCCGAGATGCCGTAGATGATGCCGAAGTTGATGGTCTTCGCCCGGCGCCGCAGGTCGGGGGTCATCTCCTTGAGCGGCACGCCGAACATCGCCGAGGCGGTCGCCGCGTGGATGTCGATCCCGTCCTCGAACGCCTTCCGGAGTTCCGGGATGTCGGCCATGTGGGCGAGCAGCCGCAGCTCGATCTGCGAGTAGTCGGCCGAGATCAGCCGGTTGCCGGGCGCCGCCACGAAGGCGCGGCGGATGCGCCGCCCCTCCTCGGTGCGGATCGGGATGTTCTGCAGGTTCGGCTCGGAGGAGGACAGCCGCCCCGTGGTGGTGGCCGCCAGCGAGAACGAGGTGTGGACCCGCGCCGTCTCGCGGTCGGCGTGGGCCTGGAGCGCGTCCGTGTAGGTGGATTTCAGCTTCGACAGCTGCCGCCACTCCAGTATTTTTTTGGGTAGGGGATGCCCGGCCTGGGCCAGCTCCTCCAGCAGGGTCGCGGGCGTGGCCCACTGGCCCGACGGCGTCTTCTTGGCCCCCGGCAGACCCATCTTCCCGAACAGGATGTCGCCGATCTGCTTCGGCGAGCCGACCGAGAATTTCTCCCCGGCATCCTCCTGGATCTCCTCCTCCAGGCGGACGAGGATCTGCGAGAAATCCCCGGACAGGCGGCTCAGCATCTCCCGGTCGACGCGGATGCCGCGCTGCTCCATCCGGGCGATCACCGGCAGCAGGGGCCGCTCCAGGGTCTCGTAGACGGCGACCCGGTGCTCGGCCACGAGGCGCGGCTTCATCATCCGCCACAGGCGCAGGGTGACGTCGGCGTCCTCGGCCGCGTAGGCCGTGGCCTTGTCGATCGCGACCCGGTCGAAGGTCACCTTGTTGCGGCCGGTGCCGGCCACGTCCGAGAAGGTGATCGGCTGGTGGCCGAGATGCCGGCGGGCCAGCTCGTCCATGCCGTGCCCGCCCTTGCCGGCGTCGAGCACGTACGAGATCAGCATCGTGTCGTCGAACGGCGCGACCTCGATGCCGTAGCGGGCGAGCACCACCCAGTCGTACTTGAGGTTCTGGCCGACCTTCAGGACCCCCGGGTTCTCGAGGAGCGGCTTCAGCCGGGCGACGGCCTCCTTCAGGGGGATCTGGCCCGGCACCGGCTCAACCACGTCGGACGGCGCGGCGCCCTCGCCGAACAGGTCGGTGGCGTCCGCCTGCACCTTGGCGGCCTGGACGTGGGCGAGCGGGATGTAGCAGGCCCGGCCGGTGGCGACCGCCAGCGAGACGCCGACGAGGCCGGCCCTGTGGGCATCGAGCGAGTCGGTCTCGGTGTCGACCGCGATCACGCCGGCCTCCTCGGCCTCGGCGATCCAGGCGTCGAGCTGCTCCAGCGATGAGACCGTCTCGTAGGCGGCGGTGTCGAACGGCGCCACGGATTCCGCGGCCCGGGCCGCCACCACGTTGCCGGGGGTCGCCTCGACGGGCGCCCGGGGCTTGGCGGGGGCGTCCGGCAGGTCGAGATCGGCGAAGGGATCGATCTCGCCGCCTTCCGGCGGGGCGGCGCCCGGCGGCCGCTCGGCCCCCGCCGCCGCGGTCTCGGGATCCGGCGGCACGGAATCGCCGAAGAACGGCACCGCGTCGCTGCCGCCGGCCGCGTTGCCGTAGCCGTGCGGCCGGGCGCCCGGCAGGAGCCGCGGGTCGGGCTTCACCGCCTCGGGGTCGACGTGCAGCATCTGGGCGATGCGGCGCGTCAGCGTGTTGAACTCCATCGCCTTGAGGAAGCCGACCAGCTTCTCGGGATTGGGCTGGGGCACGCCGAGATCGTCCAGCGGCACCGGGACGGGCACGTCCTCCATCAGCGCCACGAGCCTGCGCGACAGCTTGGCCTGATCGACGTTGGCGAGCAGCGTCTCCCGCCGCTTGGGCTGCTTGATCTCGCCCGCCCGCTCCAGCAGGGCCTCCAGGCTGCCGAACTCCTTGATCAGCGCCGCGGCCGTCTTCAGGCCGATGCCGGGCACGCCCGGCACGTTGTCGGAGGTGTCGCCGATGAGCGCCAGCGCGTCGCCGATCTGGTTCGGCTGCAGGCCCTCCCACTTGGCGACGATCGCCTCGACGTCGAGGTTGCGCTCGGGCCGGTAGCCGGGCTTGCCCTTGGCGCCCGACTCGAAGTCGTAGAACCGGACCTGCGGCCCGACGAGCTGCATCAGGTCCTTGTCGGACGAGACGATGATGACGCCCGCGCCCCGCGCCTCGGCCTGGCGGGTGTAGGTGGCGATGAGGTCGTCGGCCTCGTAGCGCTCCAGCTCCACGGCGTGCAGGCCGAAGGCGCGCACCGCGTCGCGCATCAGCGGCATCTGCCGCTTCAGATCGTCGGGCGCGTCCGGGCGGTGGCCCTTGTAGTCGGGGAACATCTCCTTGCGGAACGAGCCCTCGGACTTGTCGAAGACGATGCCGAGATGGGTCGGCATCGTGCCGGCGGCCCCGTCCTGCAGGAACTGCGCGATCTTGGTGCAGAACAGCCGCACGGCGCCGGTGGGCAGCCCGTCGGAGGGGCGCGAGTTGTACTTCTGGTCCTGGTTGATCGACTGGAAATAGGCCCGGAAGATGAAGGACGAGCCGTCGACCAGGATCACCTGATCGCCGGGTCCGACGGGCTTGGTCTCGGGGCTCGAGTCGGGCTTCGCGTCGGGCTTCGAGTCGGTCATGGGCTCAGGCGGCTCGGGGCGATCAGGAGTCGGGCGCGCGGTCCAGCTCGGCGCGGCAGGCCGCGACGAGAACGGGCAACTCGTGGTGGACGGTGAGCCAGACGATGTCCAGCGTCACCCGATGATAGCTGTGGCGATAGACGTTCCCCGCATCCGCGATCTGACGCCACGGCACGTCGGGATATCGGGCTCTCGTCTCGGCGCTCAATCGGCGGCTCGCCTCCGAGATGATCTCCAGGCAGCGCACGACCGCGAAGTGGGTGCGCTCGTCTGCCTCGAACGTCTCGAGCGTGAATCCCGCCACGAAGCGCGCGACGCGCTCCGCGTTGGCGATCATGTCGGCGCAGGCGGCCCGCTCGCGTTCAGAAGGCGGAAACGGCATCGCGCTCCGCGTGCGTGCGAACCCGATCCTTCAGGGCCGCCCGATCCGCGACGTCGACCCGGATCGGAAAGAGATCATCGATGAAGTGGCACAGACCGACATAGCCGAAGAGACCGCCCACGACCGACACATCGATCTCGATCATCACGTCGAGATCGCTGTCGGCCCGCGCCTCCCCCCGGGCAACCGAACCGAACAAGGCCGCGTGCAGCACGCCGCGGCGGCGCAGTTCCGCCTCGTTGGCGCGCAGGATGTCGAGGGCGGCGAGCTTGTCCATGGCGGCGGGACCGGAGGGAATCGGCGGCCGCCAGCATAGCAGAACCGCGGCAGCGGTGGATCAGGCCGCGAGCTCGCGCCCGAGCGCCTCCACCCGGCGCAGGTCGTCCACGAAGGCCGCGTAGGCCTCCGCCTTCGCCTCGTCCGGCAGCCGGAGCAGGTAGGAGGGGTGGACCGTGATGAAGCCCTGGAAGCGGTTGTCGTGCCGGTCGAAGCGGAACGGGCCGCGCGCCCGCGTGATCGGGATCGCCTTGCCGGTCAGCGCCAGGACGGCGGTCGCGCCGAGCGCCACCACGAGCTTCGGGCCGACGAATTCGAGTTCCCGGTCGAGCCACCACCGATAGTGGCTGACCTCGCCGGCGGTCGGCTTCTGGTGGATGCGGCGCTTGCCGCGCTCCTCGAACTTGAAGTGCTTGACCGCGTTCGTCAGGTAGCTCGCGCCCCGGTCGATCCCGGCCTCGGCCATGGCGCGGGAGAGCAGCTGGCCGGCGGGCCCGACGAAGGGGCGGCCCTGCCGGTCCTCCTGGTCGCCGGGCTGCTCGCCCACGAAGGCCACCGTTGCGCCGACCGGGCCCTCGCCGAGCACGGCCTGGGTGGCGCCGGGGACCAGCGGCTCGGTCCGGCGGATGATCGCGTTCAGCTCCTCCAGGGTCTTCGGATCCTGGTCGGCCATGGCGGCGACGGCCCGGGCGGGTTCGCGGCGTGTGGGCAAGGTCGGCTCCCTCTCGATCATGGCTACGGTGCGCCCGGCCGCCGCCCGGACCAGGGCGGGGATCGCGGCCGTCTCGGGCATGTTGTGCCAGTACTTCTTGGGCATCTCCGCCCGCATGGCCTTCAGGTTGGTGCGGGCCGGGTTGAACGTGCTCTCGTAGTAGGTCTGCCAACCCGCCTCGAAGCCGTCGCCCTCGGGGAGCTGCGCGCGGTCCCCGGCCGGCCCGAAGGTCAGGGTCTCGGTGTCCCAGTGGGCGGATCCGTCGGGGGTCAGGATCGACCAGCGCATCCCGCGGAAGCGATTCACGAAGAACGGCGCCGCCGCCTCGAGGATGTGGTGGTCCGGCTCGAACCACGCGACGTAGCGTTCGCCGTCCGGTCCCTCCGCCCGGCGGAAGCGCAGGAAGGCGTGCATCTTGTGGAGGTCGCGCCCGATCGCCTTCGCCATCCGGTGCAGACGGTGGACCAGCGGGTCGCTGCCGACCTCCATCAGGTGCCGCTCGCCGCGGCAGACCCGCCAGACCAGCGCGTAGAGCAGGCCGTAGCGCTCCGGATCGCGGTGAGGGATCACCTGCGGGATCAGGCTGGCGACGGCCTTCGGCAGGACGAGCGGCGCTCCGGCGGCCGGCTCCCCGTCGCCGCTGAACAGGCCGGGCGAGTCCGTCACCGACCACGTCACGGCTCCGGGCGCGACGCCCTGCGCGACGAGGCTCCGGACGGCCTTGCGGAAACCGTCGAGATCGGCGCCGGGGCGCAGCGTGACGGCGCGCGGCGACCGTGGATCCGCCCCGTCACCGCGGGGCGAGGGACGCGGCGCGTGCCCCGCCCCCATCAGAACAGGCTCAGCTGCGCCGCGGGCTCGACCAGCCGCGCCCGGAGGTCGAGCCGGTCCGTGAGCGCGACGGGGCGATGATCGGCGGCCACGAGGAACGGCCGCGCCCGCTTCAATCCGGAGGTCAGCCGGGCGACGTCGTCGAGGCGCAAGGTCGCGTGGCGGCGCGCCCGGATGATCTTGTCGACCGCCCGCGCCCCGAGCCCCGGCACCCGCAGCAGCCATTCCCGGTCGGCGCGGTTCACGTCCACGGGGAACTTGTCCCGGTGCTTGAGCGCCCAGGCGAGCTTCGGGTCGATGTCGAGGGCCAGCATCCCGCCCTCGGAGGCGTCGGCCACCTCGTCGGGGGTGAACTCGTAGTACCGGAGCAGCCAGTCGGCCTGGTACAGGCGGTGCTCGCGCTGCAGCGGCGGCGGCTTCGGCGGCAGGATCGCGGACCCGTCCGGGATCGGGCTGAAGGCGGAGTAGTAGACCCGCTTCAGGCCGACGCTGCCGTAGAGGAGCGCGCTCTTGCGGATCAGCGCCTCGTCGGTGGTGGCATCCGCCCCGACGATCACCTGCGTCGAGTGGCCGGCCGGCGAGAAGCGGCGCTTCTCCGCCTTGGCCTGCACGATGCGCTCGCCGATCTGCGCCATCGCCCCCTGGATCGCGGCGCCGTCCTTCTCGGGCGCGAGCCGCTCCAGGCTCGCCTCGGTCGGCAGCTCGACGTTGATCGAGAGGCGGTCGGCGTAGAGGCCGGCCTCCTCGATCAGCCAGGGGCTCGCCTCCGGGATCGACTTGAGGTGGATGTAGCCGGCGAAGCCGTGGTCGCGCCGCAGCGACTTCGCCACGCGGGTCAGGAGTTCCATCGTGTGATCCGGCGACTTGATGATGCCGGAGGAGAGGAACAGGCCCTCGATGTAGTTGCGCCGGTAGAAGTTCAGGGTGAGGTTCACGACCTCCTCCACGGTGAACTTCGCCCGCCGCACGTTCGAGGAGCGCCGGTTCACGCAGTAGGCGCAGTCGAACAGGCACCAGTTGGTCAGCAGGATCTTGAGGAGCGAGACGCACCGTCCGTCCGGCGTGTAGGCGTGGCAGATCCCGGCGCCGGTGGTCGACCCGAGCCCGTCCTTGCCGGCCGCCCGCTTCGGCGCGGCCGAGGAGGCGCAGGAGGCGTCGTACTTGGCCGCGTCCGCGAGGATGCGCAGCTTCTTGGCCAGGGTCTCGTCCATCGAACAGACAATGAACAACGCGGCGGAAGGTGCAAGGCCGGCGCGGCCCTCGCCCCGGGCCGCGATGCCGCACCCGTCACGCAGGCGCGTCGGGTTCTTCGGTCTCCCGGTCGACCACCCGGCGGGCGAGGCCGTAGGCGAAGCCGGCCCGGGCCAGGGCGGCGAGGTCCCGGTCGCGGTGCGCCGCCCGCTGATCCGGGCGGCGATACGGGCCGAGGCGTCGCCGCTTGGCGTAGGCCTGCGCGGCTTGCTCCTCGACCGCGTCCGCCTCCCCGACCGGCAGGGCGTCGCGCTCCGCCAGCATGGCGGCCTCGACGACGTCGCGCGGGACCCCCTTGGCGGCGAGCTTGGCCGAGACGCCGCGGCTCGACGTGCCGCGGCGGCGCAGGGTGGCGAGGCGGGTATCGGCGAAGCGCGCGTCGTCCACGAGGCCGGCCGACACCGCCCGCGCCACGGTCGCCGTCACGAGTTCGGCGAAGCGTTCGGGATCCTCGCCCCGGGCCCGCGCCCGCTTCTGCACGCGGCGCGCGAGCGTCCGGCGCAGCATCTCGGTCGAGGCGCTGTAGCGCTCTAGGTAGTGGAGCGCCGCCCGCTCGAGCCAGGCCGGGCTCACGGGGCCGGGCGGCTTGATCTCCCGGTCGCGACGTTCTGGCGCAGATCCTGCAACGAATGGAGATTTCACCGGTTCTTCACGATCTCGACAGGTTTGCGTTCCATGACTCGGGTATGGAACGCGCGCAACGCGACAGGCTCGGCCATGGCCCGAACCACCGTTCTTCGCCCGGCACTCCGCAGGGCCGATGGCACCGGCGGCTGCACGGCGCGGCGGCTATTCTGATGCGGCGCGAGTGGCTCCTGGTCCTCGTGGCCCTGGGGCTCGCCGCGGCCGCCGCCGCGATCGTCTACCTGTCACGCCCGAACACCCTCACGGTGGCGGTGGGCCCGCAGGACGGGCCCGAGGCCGCGCTGATCGAGGCCTACGCCGGCGCCCTCGACCGGGCCCGGGAGGATGTCCGGCTCAAGGTGGTGCGCTACGGCGACGTGCGCGACAGCGCCCTCGCGCTGCAGCGGAACAAGGCCGACCTCGCGGTGGTGCGGCCGGACGTGTTCCTGCCCGAGAACGGGCTGACCCTGGCGATCCTGCACGACGAGGCCCTGGTCATCGCGGCGCCCGAGGCGGCCGATATCGACGACGTGCCCGCCCTGGCGCGCAAGCGGCTCGGCATCGTGGTCCGCCACAGCGCCGACCTGTCGTTCCTCACGAACCTGCTCTCCTTCTACGACCTCGTGCCGGACAGCGCGGGCGAGGACGCGGCGGAGGCCGGCCACGCCGCCGAGGCGGAGCCCGGTCACGTGGTCGTGGTGCCCCTGAAGGTCGGCGACGTCACGGCCGCGCTCGCCGAGAAGCGCGTCGACGCCGTGGCGGTGATCGCGAGCCCGGCCTCCAAACCGGCCGCCGCGGTGGTCCGCGCCGTCGAGCTGGGCTCGCCGGACCGGAAGGTCGGGTTCGTCTCGATCCCTGACGGCGACGCGATCCTGCAGCGCTTCCCCGAGCTGCAATCGGTGACGATCCCGGCCGGCACCTTCGGCGGCCGTCCGAAGCGGCCCGACGAGGAGATCAAGACCGTCGGCGCCTCCTATCGGCTGATGGCCCGGGGCACGGTCAGCCGCGTCGCGGTCGCCTCGGCGACGCAGCACCTGTTCGAGTGGCGCTCGCGGCTCGCCTCGACCGCGCCGGTGGCCAAGCTGATGAAGGCGCCGGACTTCGACACGACGGTGGCGGCGACCTCGGCCCGCCTGCCGAACCACCCCGGCGCCGTCGACTATTTCGAGCGCGAGCAGCAGACCTTCCTCGACCGCTACGAGGACTACATCTACCTGTTCGCCTTCTTCGGCGGCACGATCGGCTCCGGCTTCGCCTGGATCGGCCAGCGCCTCGCCCGCAAGCGCCGGGAGCGCGTCGATTTCGTCCTCGACCGGCTGCTCGACATCATGCGCGAAGTGCGCGCGGCGACCAGCGCCGCCGAACTCGACGCGATCGCGATCGAGACCGACGGGCTGGTGGCCGACGTCGTCTGCTACGCCCGCGAGCGCAGCATCGACGCGCGGACGGTCAGCGCCCTGATCCTGGCGGTCGACGGCGTGCACGCGGCCATCGCCGACGCGCGGCGTCAGACGAGCGAGACCGAGCCCCGGGCCGCGACCCGCAACCGCACGGCGCGGCTGCTCGCCCTCGACCTGCCGGCCGCGGAATAGCGGCGGGCGCCGCATGGCTGGCGGCGTAGGGATATCATGCTAACGGGAACCATGTTCGATCCCGTCGCCGCCCTCGATACGGTCCTTGAGAACCTCGACCGCGAGGCCCGCGAGCCCACCAAGCTCCGGGCCGCGCTGGTGCCGCAGCTGCGCCGGGTGATCGAGGAGGGCCACCGGGCCGCCGAGGCGCAGCTCCTCGAGGATCGCAACGGGCTGCTCTGCGCGCAGACGCTGTCGAACCTCACCGACGCGGTGGTCCGGGCGATCCACGACGCCGTGGTCTGGCGGCTCTACCCCAACGACAACCCGTCGACCGGCGAGCAGCTCGCCGTGGTCGCCACCGGCGGCTACGGCCGGGGCACGATGGCGCCGGGCTCGGACATCGATCTGCTGTTCCTGCTGCCCTACAAGCAGACCGCGTGGTCCGAGAGCGTCGTCGAGGGGATGCTCTACGTCCTGTGGGACCTGAAGCTGAAGGTCGGTCACGCCACCCGCTCGGTCGAGGAGTGCCTGCGCGAGGCGCGGGCCGACATGACGATCCGCACCGCCCTCCTGGAGGCGCGGTTCCTGTTCGGCACCCGTGTCCTCTACGAGGAGCTCGTGACGCGCTTCGACGCCGAACTCGTGGTCGGCTCCGCCGCCGAGTTCGTGGAGGCGAAGCTGCGCGAGCGCGACATGCGCGTGTCCAAGGCCGGCACCTCGCGCTACCTCGTCGAGCCCAACGTCAAGGACGGCAAGGGCGGCCTGCGCGACCTGAACACGCTGTTCTGGATCGCCAAGTACACCTACCGGGTCCGCGACCAGATCGAGCTCGTGAGCGCCGGCCTGTTCACCCCGGAGGAGTACGCGCTGTTCGAGCGCTGCGAGGAGTTCCTGTGGCGGGTGCGCTGCCACATGCACTTCGCCACGAAGCGCGCCGAGGAGCGCCTGTCCTTCGGCCTGCAGCCGCGGATCGCCGAGCGCTTCGGCTACGAGGCCCGCGGCGGCCTCTCCGGCGTCGAGCGCTTCATGAAGGCCTATTTCCGCATCGCCAAGGATGTCGGCGATCTCACCGCCATCGTCTGCGCGGAGCTGGAGGCGCGCCACGCCAAGCGCACGCCGGTGCTCGACCGCTGGATCGGCCGGTTCCGCGACCGCTTCCGGGCGACCGCCATGGAGGCGGAGGATTTCTGGATCGACCACGGCCGGGTGAACCTGCGCGCGGAGGACGCCTTCGAGCGCGACCCGGTCAACCTGATCCGGCTGTTCTGGCTCGCCGACCGGCACAACCTCGCGATCCACCCGGATGCCAAGCGGCTGGCCAACCGGTCCCTGCGCCTCGTCAACCCGTCGCTGCGCGTGGACCCCGAGGCGAACCGGCTGTTCGTCGAGATCCTGACCTCGCGGAACGCGCCGGAGGAGGCGCTGCGCGAGATGAACGAGGCGGGCGTGCTCGGCCGTTTCATCCCGGATTTCGGCCGCATCGTCGCGATGATGCAGTTCAACATGTATCACCACTTCACCGTGGACGAGCACCTGCTGCGCTCGGTCGGCGTGCTGGCGGACATCGAGTCGGGCCGTGCCCAGGAGACCTACCCGCTGGTCTCGCGCCTCGTGCACTCGATCCACAACCGCACCGCGCTCTACGTGGCGATCCTGCTGCACGACATCGCCAAGGGCCGGCCGGAGGATCACTCCATCGCGGGCGCCGCCATCGCCGAGAAGCTCTGCCCGCGCTTCGGCCTGAACCAGGCCGAGACCGAGACGGTGCGCTGGCTCGTCGAACACCACCTGCTGATGTCGATGACCGCGCAGAGCCGCGACCTCTCGGACGCCAAGACCATCGAGCGTTTCGCCGCGAGCGTGCAGAGCCTGGAGCGGCTGAAGCTCCTGACCATCCTGACGGTGGCCGACATCACCGCCGTGGGGCCCGGCGTCTGGACAGCCTGGAAGGGCACGCTGCTCCGCACGCTCTACGACGAGACCGAGGTCTACCTGTCGGGCGGCCATTCCGAGATCGCCCGCACCGACCGGGTGCGCCTCGTCCAGATGGGCCTGCGGGAGCAGCTGCCCGGCTGGGGCTCGGAGGAGTTCGACACCTACGCGGCCCGCCACAGCCAGGCCTACTGGCTCAAGGTCGACGGCACGCGCCAGCTCAAGAACGCGATCTTCCTGCGCGACGTCGTGCGCGACGGGCGGACCAGCGCGACCGACGTGGCCCTCGATCCCGTCCGGGGCGTGACCGAGATCACGGTCTACTCGCCGGACCATCCCCGCCTGCTCGCCATCGTCACCGGCGCCTGCGCGGCGGCCGGCAGCAACATCGTCGACGCGCAGATCTTCACCACCACGGACGGGTTCGCCCTCGACACGATCTTCATCTCCCGCGCCTTCGAGCGCGACGACGACGAGCTGCGGCGGACCAAGCGCATCACCGCGGCGATCGAGCGGGCGCTCAAGGGGGAGATCAAGATCGCCGACCTCGTGGCCGACAAGCACCCGCCGACGAGCACCCGCGCCAAGACCTTCCCGGTCCCGCCGGACGTCATCATCGACAACGCCCTGTCGAGCCGGGAGACCGTGGTGGAGATCACCGGCCTCGACCGGCCGGGCCTGCTCTACGAGCTGACCACCGCCTTCAGCCGGCTGTCGCTCAACATCACGTCGGCGCACGTGGCGACCTTCGGCGAGCGCGCCGTGGACGTCTTCTACGTCACCGACCTGACCGGCACGCGGGTGACGCAGCCCGACCGGCAGGCCGCGATCCGGGCCGCCGTGATGGACGTGTTCGCGCACGACGTCGCGACCCTCAAGGCCGAGGGTCTGGAGGCGCTCGTGGCGGCGCCGCCGCCGCGCGAGGCGTGAGCGTGCGGGTTGATTTCGCGGCCCCGTGGCCAGATATCAGCGCCGATTCCATCATCCCTCACCGATTCCCGCCCACGACTGAAACGTGATGACGAGCAACGACATGCCCCAGGATGACCAGCGCCAGACCACGGTCGAAGCCGGTGCCGGCGCGGCCCAGGATCCCGCGCCCGCGGGTCAGGGCAGCGAGTCGGCCACCGTCGATCCGGTCGCGGAGGCCCTGGCCCTGCTGACCGCCGAGCGCGACGAGCTCAAGGACCGGACGCTGCGCACCCTCGCCGAGATGGAGAACCTGCGCCGCCGGACGGAGCGCGAGGTCGCCGACGCGCGCGCCTACGCGGTGACCAACTTCGCCCGGGACGTGCTCAACGTCGCCGACAACATCCGCCGCGCCCTCGATAGCGTCCCGGCCGACGCGAAGGCCACGGCCGACGGCGCCCTGAAGGGGCTGATCGACGGGATCGAGCTCACCGAGCGCGACCTCGCCAAGACCCTCGAGCGCCACGGCGTCAAGATCGTCGAGCCGCAGGGCCAGAAGTTCGACCCGAACCGCCATCAGGCGATGTTCGAGGTGCCGAACGCGGAGGTTCCGGCCGGCACCGTCGTGCAGGTCGTGCAGGCGGGCTACGTCATCGGCGAGCGCGTGCTGCGCCCGGCCCTGGTCGGCGTCGCCAAGGGTGGCCCGAAGGCGGCCGCCAACCCGGCCGACGCCGCCTGAGCGGTCACCGCGGCGTGCCCTACTGACAGGGCAGTGCCGCGGCGAAATCCGAGATGAACTGCGCGGTCTGGCGGGTCTGGGCCGGCGCGGCCGGATCCCGGGCGACGAGCCCCGCCTCGACGCGGAGGCGGTGGTTGCAGGCGCAGGTCGGCAGCGTTCCCGCGGTCGGCTCGGGGGAGCAGGCGTCGTGGTGCGCGCAGGCGAGGTCCAGCGCGTCGATCGGCGGGTAGCCGGGGCCGCGGCTGCCGGGGCCGCAGAAGTTCCCGTAGATCAAGATGGCGCCCCGCCCGGCGGGCCCGGGCGGGACGATCTCCTGGGCCCGCGCCGGGACGGCGCAGGCGGCGAGCGCGACGGCGAGCAGCCTTGTCGTGAGGGAGGTCGTGCTGGGAATGCTCACGGCCGATCCTCTCGGAGAGAGACCCTGGTCCCGCGGGGCGCGACCCGCGCGGTATCCGGCTTCACCGACAGCCCTCGGCCGTGGACAGGCTCGCGCGGCCGACGGATTCGCGAAGCCGAACGCCGGGCATTGCGGCCCAGCCCGGCCGTCCCGTCAAGCTCTCGGCCTGCGAATACTACTCAGAATCGGTAATTCACACCGGCCCGGACCAACGCGAGGCCGGAATCCTGTTTGCCGGCGCCATAAAATGCCGGAACACTGGCGTTGTAGTACGTGGCGGCGGTCGTTCCGCGGCCGAGATGGAGGTAGAGGGCCTCCACCTTGGCGGAGAGCTTCTCGGTGAAGGCGTACTCGATGCCGCCGCCGGCCGCGTAGCCGGTCCGGTCGGTCGACGGCAGGGTGTAGGGGTAGGAGGCCGCGTAGGTCGAGCGCGCCCCGCCGCCGTACGCGAAGCCGCCGGTGCCGTAGACGAGGACCCGGTCGAACGCGTAGCCGAGCCGGGCGCGGACCGTGCCGAAATAGTCGAGGCTCGGTCGGACGCTGTAGTACGGCGCGGTGCCGAGATAGGCGGCGTCCGCCTTGGCGAAGGCCGTCCCCTGGATGTCGGTCTCGACGCCGACGACGACGCCGGAACCCGGCGTGAACTGATAGTTGTAGCCGACCTGGCCGCCGCCGGCGAAGCCGCCGGACCGGCCGCCGCCCGTGACGGTGCCGTAGGTGGGGTCGGTGAAGCCGCCGCTGCCGGTCGGGAACGCGTACCCGGCGTTCACGCCGGCGTAGAAGCCGGTCCAGGTGAAGACCGGCAGCGACGGCGGCGGCGGCGGCGGCGCGCGGCGGGGCAGATCCGCCGCCTGGGCGGCGAGGGCCAGGCAGCCGAAAGCGGCGCCCGCGAGGGCTGCGTGAATTCGAGCGTTCATGGGTGTCTCGTTCTGGAACGCGGCGGCGCCGCGGGATCAGAGGGCCAGGAGGAGCAGGCCGACGACGGTCACGGACAGGATCAGGCAGAGGGCGAGATCGAGGATGGCCGCTCCGCCGCAGGTCGGCACAGCGCGGGCGCTCCCGGAGACGAACAGGGCGTTCACGACCGGACCCACTGGTTCTCGTCGGAACGGGCCGCGATCCTCGCGGTCCGCGCGGCGCGCCCGGGCACGACGGCGTTCGAGGGTGCCGCCGCCCCGCCTGAGGGGAAGGCGGGAGCGGCGGCCTGCGGCGCCCGCGATGAACTGGCGCGGTGGACCGTTTCCGCGACAGCGACACCGAGGACGGGCAGCGAGAGCGCGGCGACGACGCAGACGAGGCGCCGGAGCCGCGGAAGGGTGTCGCTCGGGCGCGGGCGGCCCGCCGGGGCCACGGGCAGCGTGAGCGGCGGCAGGGACTTCGCCACGAGGATGCGCGTTTCAACCGTCATCGGCCGGTGCCTCCGGACTGGCGTGGGAAATTTGACCACGAGATCGGTGTACGTGTGCAAAAATCCCACGTCAACGCGAAAAGAGCGGTCGCGTGTGCGCCGCCACACTTGGTGGGATTGTATCCCACGACGCGAGCCGTCACGATGCGCCGATGTCTGAGACTGCCGATACACCGCGAGAGGGCGCCAGCCTGCACGCGCCGCTGGCGCGGCTGCTGCGCCCTCTCGTGCGCCTGCTCGTCGCCCGCGGCATCACTTTCCCGGCGCTCACGGACCTGCTGCGCGAGCTCTACGTGAACGTCGCCGAGTACGACTTCGCTCTCACCGGCAAGGAGCAGACCGACAGCCGCGTCTCCCTCCTCACCGGCATCCACCGCAAGGAAGTTCGGCGCCTGCGGGGCGCCGGTGCTCCGGTCAGCGCCGTGCCGGCGGTCGTCTCCCGCACCAGTCGGATCATCGCCCGCTGGATCGCCGACCCGACCTTCACCGATCCGCAGGGCCAGCCCCTGAAGCTCCCGCGCACGGCCGAGGGCGGCGCGCCCTCGTTCGAGTCGCTGGTCGCGGGCGTGACGCGGGATCTCCGGCCCCGCGCTGTCCTCGACGAGTGGCTCGACCGCGGGCTGGCCTTCACCGATCCGCAGGACCGGATCGTGCTGGCGGAGGCCGCCTACGTCCCCCGTGGCGACGGCGCCGAGGGGCCGCAGCTCTACTATTTCGGCCGCAACCTGCACGACCACATCGCGGCCGCGGTCGCCAACATCGTCGGCGACGCGCCCCGCTTCCTGGAGCGGGCGGTCCACTACGACGGATTGTCCGAGGACCTCGCGATCAGGCTCGAGGAACGCGCCCGCGAGATCGCCATGGAGGCGCTGCAGCAGGCCAACCGGGAGGCGCACGCCGCCTGCCAGACCGATCCCGGCGGCACGCATCGCTGGAACTTCGGCCTCTACGTCTACACCGAGGCGGCGCCGCCGGCGCGGCAAGCGGACGAGCGGTGAGAGGCCGGCCGGTGCGCGCCTCGCTCAACCGCCGGTTCGTCCTGCGCCTGCTCGCTGGCGCCGCGACCCTGCTGCCCGGCACGATCCGGTCGCAGGAATCGCCGCGCGACCAGGGCATCGGCGGCACCGGCATGATGCGGACCGACGAGCCGCGGAACGGGTCCCTCGGCGAGGGCGACCGCGGCATCGGCGGCACCGGCGTGATCGGCACGATCCGCCGCTTCGGCTCGATCGTCGTCAACGACCTGCGCATCGCCTACCCACCCGAGGTGGAGGTGCGCATCGACGGCACGGCCGCGAGAGCCGCCGACCTGAAGATCGGGCAGGTCGTCCACGTGGTGGCGCGGTCCGAGGGCGGCGGGCTCGCCACGCGGCGGATCGACGTCACCAGCGAGGTGGTCGGGCCGGTGGAATCGGTCGCGCCGGGGCGGCTCGTGGTGCTCGGGCAACGGGTCTCGACCGCCGGTCTCAGCGGCGCGTGGCAGCCGGGCGCGCGGGTCGCGGTGAGCGGGCTGCGCCGGCCCGACGGCGTGATCGTGGCGAGCCTGATCGAGCCGCGGGATTCCGGTCCCGACCGCGTCGCCGGCCCGGTGCGGCGTCTCGCGGGCGGCCTCGGGATCGGCGGCCTCCGGCTCGCGGGCGCCGACGCCCTGCCGCCGGGCAAGCGCGCCCTGGTGACGGGCCGTGCTGCGAACGGAGTCCTCACCGTGACCAGCGCCGCGCAGGTCGGCCTGCCCTTCCCGCCGGGTCTGAAGCGGGTGTCGATCGAGGCCTATATCGGCCGGGCCGGCAGCGGGCTCGACATCGGCGCGGGCTACGCCGTGGCGGGCCGTCCGGTCGCGCGGGTTCCGCGCGACGGGAGCGTGCGGGCGGTGCTGACCGCGGCGATCGCGCGGGACGGGGACCTGACGGTGGAGCGGCTGCGGATCGAGAACCGCGTCGCGCCCGAGCCGCAGCAACCGGACGCCCCGCGGTTCGAGCGGGAGCGCGACCGGCTCGACCTGCGCAACCTCCCCGACGAGTTGCCCGGCCGCTTCGGCGCCGGGTCCGGCGGCCGCCAGGGTGGCCTGGGCGGCATCGGCGAGCCGCGCGGCCCCGCGATCGACACCCGGCCGGGCGGTGCGGTCGTCCCCGGATCGGAGGGCCCCGGCGGCTTCGGGGCGCCCCGCGGCGGCTTCGGCGGCGCGCCGTCCGCAGGCCCCGGGGCGTTCCCGGTCGGACCCGGGGGCTTCGGCGGGCCGCCCGGCGGACCCGGCCCGGCCCCGGGCGGAGGCGGCTTCGGCGGCGGCTTCGGCGGTCCTGGCGGTCCCGGCGGTGGTCGACGCTAGGGCAGCGTGTGCTGAGCACCGGAGCGCGCGGGACAGGGACGCTTCAGGCCTCCGCCTCCCGATCGAGCAGCGCGCGCTTGCGCGCGACGCCCCAGCGATAGCCCGACAGGGCGCCGTCCGAGCGCACGACGCGGTGGCACGGAATGGCCACCGCGACCGGGTTCGCCCCGCAGGCCTGCGCGACGGCGCGCGTCGCCGTCGGAAGGCCGATCGCCCGGGCAATCTCCGCGTAGGTCGCGGTGGAGCCGACCGGGATCTCGCGCAGCGCCGCCCAGACCCGCTGCTGGAACGCCGTGCCGCGAATGTCGAGCGGCAGGTCGAGGCCGGTGCCCGGGGCCTCCACGAACCCGATGACCTGCGCCATCCAGCCCTCGAAGGCCGGGTCGCCGCCCTCGATCTCCGCGGCGGGGAAGCGGTCCTGGAGATCGTGCAGGAGCGGCTCGGGCGCGTCCCCGAGGAGGATCGCGCAGACGCCCGCCTCGGTGGCGGCGACGAGGATCGCCCCGAGGCTGCAGGCGCCGATGCCGAACCGGATGCGCAGGCCCGCGCCGCCCGTCCGGTAGGCGGCGGGCGCCATGCCGAGGCGCGGCGCGCCACCCGCGTAGAACCGGCTCGCCGCGCCGTAGCCGGCCTCGTAGAGCGCCTCCGTCACCGACGCGGCGCCGGGCAGCCGCCGCGCCACCGCGGCGGCGCGGTGGGCGGCCGCGTAGGCCTTGGGGGTCACGCCGGTGACGTCCTTGAAAACCCGGTGGAAGTGGTAGGCGCTCAGGCCGGCGGCGCGCGCGAGCGCGGCGAGGGACGGCATCGTCTCGGCTGTCTCGATCGAGCGGCAGGCGCGGGCGACCGCCTCGGCCCGGCGCTCGGCGAGGGCGGGCTCGTCCGGACGACAGCGCCGGCACGGCCGGAAGCCGGCCGCCTCGGCCTCGGCGCAGGTCCGGTGGAAGCTGACATTCTCGGGGCGCGCCGCGCGCGCGGCGCAACTCGGCCGGCAGTACACCCCGGTGGTGCGGACCGCGTACACGAAGGTGCCGTCGGCCCGCGCGTCGCGGGCGGCGAGGGCTGCCCAGCGCGCGGCATCGTCGGGGTCTGTCGCGGGTACAGGGCTCATGGCGGCGGCACTATGCGGCTTGGCGTAGGCGTTGAGGAGGGGCATGACGGGGCCTGCCGGGTGGTGGATGACGCGCGCAGGACTGTGTCGGTCCGCTGCCGCGCCGGCATCCCGCTCCTTGCGGCCGAATTCGATATCCGCGGCGGCCGCCGGGACGGGCGTTTCGCCCCCACGAGTGCGCCATGGCTTCGACTACGCCCGACCACATCCATGTCGGCCAGGACGGTTGGCTGTTCCTGAAGACGGGAACGAACGACGTGCTCGGCCAGTACGAGCGGCCGGAGGAGACGACCGAGCTGATCTGGCAGTGGCGCAGCCTCGTGACGACGCGGGAGCGGCGCCTGCGCGCCCAGGGGATCCTGTACCGCCACGTCGTCGCCCCGGAGAAGCTGATGATCTACGATCACCGGCTCGACGGGCTCGCCATCCGGCCGAGCGCGTCGCCGGCCTACCGGCTCCTCCACAGCGAGCCCCCGGCGGGCCGTTTCCCGGGTCCGGTCGGTCTGTACGCGGCCTGGCGCCGACGGAAGCGCTGGCAGCAGACCTGCATCGACCTGGTCACGCCGATGCGGGCGCAGCGCGACGCGGCCGACCTCTACTGCCGGACCGACACCCACTGGTCCGCCGACGGCTGCTATCTCGCCTACGCGGAGATCTGCCGGGCGCTGGGCGCCGAGCCCCGGCAGGATCTGCGGGAGCGGCCGTCCTTCGAGACCGACCACGACGGCGATCTGGGCAGCGCCTTCGATCCGCCCCGGCGGGCGCGCTCGCGCACCGTCCAGATGCAGCAGGACGCGGTCCGGATCTACGGCAGCCCGATCGTCGAAGCCCGGGAGAAGGCCGGCCTGCTGCACACGCTGCATGTCGGTGCGCACGTGATCTACGGGAACACGAAGGCCACCGACCCGCGCCGGTTGGCGCTGTTCGGCGATTCCTTCTCTCACGTCATGCCGTACATGCTGACGATCATGCTGGCCGAGACGTTCCGCGAGGTGCACTTCGTCTGGAGCACCTCGCTGGACTGGTCGTACATCGAGCGCGTCCGCCCCAACATCGTGCTGACCGAGGTGGCCGAGCGCTTCATGGTTCAGCTGCCCGACGACACCTTCTCGGTGGAGCGCTACGCGCAGGACCGCTTCGGGGCCGAGCTCGCGGCGGCCGGCACCTGAGGAACGGACGTGGGCTTCAAGACCGTCTCGCGTCCCGGAGCGGGAGCTCCGTCATTCCGGGACTGCGTGGCAGCGCCCGGCATTCAGAACCTCGGCGGGCCCCTTCGAGCCGGGGCTCGCCTGCGGCGCACCGGAATGGCGGTGCGTTCGTCTCACGGGTAGCGAGACCCGGCAGGGCGGCGACGCCTCTCAGGCCTGCAGCTTCGCGACCAGCGCGTCCGACAGGGCGAAGTTGACGTAGACGTGCTGGACGTCGTCCTGATCCTCGATCACCTCGACGAGGCGGATCAGCTTCTCGCCGGTCTCGTCGTCGACGTTGATGGTATTCTGCGCCTTCCAGATCAGGCCCGTGCGGGCGGGCTCACCGAAGCGCGCCTCGAGGGCCTTCGTGACCTCGCCGTAGGAATCCTGGGCGCAGATGACCTCGTGGCCGTCCTCGCCGGAACTGACGTCGTCGGCGCCGGCCTCGATCGCCGCCTCCAGCATCGTGTCGGCATCGGCCACGGAGGCGGGATAGGCGATCACGCCGACGCGGTCGAACATGAAGGCGACGGCCCCGGTCTCGGCGAGGCTGCCGCCGGACTTGGTGAAGGCCGAGCGCACGTCCGAGGCGGTGCGGTTGCGGTTGTCGGTCTGCGCCTCGACGATCAGCGCGGCGCCGCCGGGCCCGTAGCCCTCGTAGCGGATATCCTCGTAGTTCTCGCCGTCGGCGCCGGCGGCCTTCTTGATGGCGCGCTCGATATTGTCCTTGGGCATGTTCTCGGCGCGGGCCGCCAGGATCGCGGCACGCAGGCGCGGGTTCATCGCCGGGTCGGGCGTGCCGAGCTTGGCCGCCACCGTGATCTCGCGGGCGAGCTTGCCGAACACCTTCGAGCGGACGGCGTCCACCCGGCCCTTCCGGTGCATGATGTTCTTGAACTGCGAATGGCCTGCCATGACGGTTCAGACTTTTGTTCGTTGGCGAGGGCGGGCGTGCGGGACCCCGCCGTCGCGGCTGTGAGGTCGCGCCGTATATAGGCCGCCGCCTTCGGACGAAGCAACGCGCCCGCCGCCGTCCGATACAGCGTCGGCGGACAGGCTCGCCCGGACTTCGCAATCCCGTGACCGCGGAAAGAACGGCCGCCTCGGGCGTTGGCGCTGGACTTCACGCGCAGCTGGGAACCCGATGTCGAGCCGGAACGGACGCAGCACGGTCATGGTCACGGGTGCGAGCGCCGGCGTCGGCCGCGCTGTCGCCCACGAGTTCGCCCGGCACGGGTGGAACGTGGGGCTGATCGCGCGCGGCGAGGCGGGGCTGCGGGGCACGATCCGCGACGTCGAGCGGGCCGGAGGCCGGGCCCTGGCCTTCGCGGCCGACGTCGCCGACGCGGAGGCCGTCGCCCAGGCGGCCGACGAGCTGGCCGAGGCGTTCGGCGGCATCGACGTCTGGGTCAACAACGCGATGGTGACGGTCTACGCGCCCGTTCAGGAGACGAGCCCGGAGGAGTTCCACCGCGCCACCGCGGTGACCTATCTCGGCCAGGTGCACGGCACGCTGGCGGCGCTCCGCCACATGGTGCCGCGCGACCGGGGCACGATCGTGCATGTCGGCTCGGCGCTCGCCTACCGGTCGATCCCGCTCCAGGCGAGCTACTGCGCCGCGAAGGCCGCCGTGCGGGGCTTCGTCGATTCCCTGCGCAGCGAGCTGCTGCACGATCGCAGCCGGGTACGCCTGACGATGGTGCAGCTTCCGGCCGTGAACACGCCGCAGTTCGACTGGGCCCGCTCGCGGCTGCCGCGCAAGCTCGAGCCGGTGCCGCCGATCTACCAGCCCGAGGCCATCGCCCGGCACGTCTTCCGAGCGGCGCACGACGCGCCGCGGGAAATGTGGATCGGGGCCTCGGCCTGGAAGGCGATCATCGGGAACATGCTGATTCCGGGCTGGATCGACGGCTACCTCGCCCGGCACGGCTATCGCGGGGAGATGACCGGCGTGCAGGCACAGAAGAACCGCCCCGACAACCTCTACGACCCGGTGGACACCGATCCCGGCGCCCACGGCCGCTTCGACGCCCGCGCGACCGGCGACGTCGCGGCGGCCGATCCCCGCTGGCTCAAGTTCGGGCTCGCGGCCGCGCTCGGTGTCGTCGCCGGCACGATGCTGTTCGCCACCGAGGCGCACGGACGTGCGGATGCCCGCGCCGACCGCCGGCTGGGCCGACGCTAGGACCCGGGCCTTCGCGGGCCCGTCGCGCCGCCGCGAGGGCCTCGCCCACGGGGCCACGTCGCGCCCCGTGGGCGCGGGCCTCTGGGAGGATCCGGTGCCGGTCACGGACCGTCGCGATCCGGTGCGCGGCGCGCTCGCCGGCGGGGCTGCCCTGGGTCTCGGCAGCGGCGCCCGGCCGAAGGCCGGGCCACACGGCAGTCGCGATCGCATCGGGGACGGACGCCCTCTGGCCCGGTCCGACGTGACCGACATCCCGACCCTCTTCCTGAAGCACCCGGACTGGCACGTGATGTACGATCGCGATGCCGATCAGGCGCAGGCGACGGGTCGGGCTACCGGCCGGTGCCCATCGCCTCGAACGGCGCGCTCTGACCGTCCGGCGCTTCGTGCCACCGGATCAGGGCGGCCAGATCCACGACCCCGCCGGGCCACGCGACGCCCGCGAGGTGCCGATGCGGCCGCTCCGGCTCGCCGAGATCCGAGACAGCCGAGAAGGCGCCGTCGAGCCGGTGGCTCTCGGTGTACCGGCTCCGGGTCGCCAGGACCGGCAGACCGGCGGAACGGGCCGAGCTGATGCCGGCGGCCGAATCCTCGAAGGCCACCGCCTCGGAGGCCGGGATGCCCAGACCGGCGAGCGCCAGCAGGAAGACGTCGGGTGCGGGCTTCTTGCGGCTCGCCTCGTCGCCGGCCGCGATCACGTCGAAGGGCGCGGCGCCCGGCGGGAAGTTGGCGGCGAGCAGCCGGTCGACGTTCGGGCGGCTCGTCGTGGTGGCCACGGCGAGCCGGATTCCCGCCGCCCGGGCCTCGGCGATCAGCCGGGCGATCCCGGGACGCAGCGGCAGGCCGTGCTGCGCGACGAGGTCGCCGTAGGCGCGCGTCTTGCGGGCGTGGATCTCCGGCGCGCGCGCGTGGAGCGCCTCCGCGTCCGCCGGGTGCGCGCTGTCGATGAAGTGGGCGAGCCGCTCCTTGCCGCCCATGACGGCCAGCAGGTCGGCGTAGAGCGCCTCGTCCCACCGCCAGGGCAGGCCGAGCTCCGCGAAGGCGCGGTTGAACGCCTGCCGGTGCAGATCCTCCGTCTCGGCGAGGGTCCCGTCGACGTCGAAGATCAGCGCCCTCAGCACGACAGGTCGCGACCGGAGGCGCCCTCCGCGCCCTCGCGGATCGCCGCGATGCGCTCGGCGTAGGCGTCCGGGCCGCCGCTGAACACGGCGTTGCCGGCAACGAACGTGTCGGCCCCGGCGCGGCTCGCGACCTTCACGGTCTCGGGATCGATCCCGCCGTCGACCTGGATGCGGATGTCCCGGCCCGCCACCATGGCGCGCACCCGCGCCACCGATTCCATCGCGCCCTTGACGAAGCTCTGGCCGCCGAAGCCGGGATTGACGGTCATCACCAGCACGAGATCCACGAGGTCGAGCACCGGCTCGACCATGGCGGCCGGCGTACCCGGGTTGATCGCCACGCCGGCGCGCTTGCCGAGGTCGCGGATGGTCTGAAGCGAGCGGTGGATGTGCGGCCCGGCCTCGGCGTGGACCGTGATGCCGTCGGCGCCGGCCTGCGCGAACGCCGCCAGGTACGGATCCGCTGGCGCGATCATCAGGTGCACGTCGAAGTATTTCTGGGTGTGGGGCCGGAGCGCCTTCACCACCGGCGGCCCGAAGGTGATGTTGGGCACGAAATGGCCGTCCATCACGTCGAGGTGGATCCAGTCGGCCCCGGCCGCGTCCACGGCGCGCGTCTCCTCGGCGAGCTTCGAGAAGTCGGCGGACAGGATCGACGGGGCGATGACGGGTGCGAGCATGGGAGGCTTTCGGGATCGGCTCAGGCCAGCCGGCGGCGGCGCTCGACGAGCTGCATGATCATCGGTGTCAGGATCAGCTGCATCGCCAGGTCGAGCTTGCCGCCGGGGATCACGATGGAGTTGGCCCGGCTCATGAAACTGTCGTGAATCATGGAGACGAGATACGAGAAGTCGATCCCCTTCGGGTCCTTGAAGCGGATCACGACCATCGATTCGTCGGCGGTGGGAATCCAGCGGGCGATGAACGGGTTCGACGTGTCGACCGTCGGCACCCGCTGGAAGTTGATGTCGGTGAACGAGAATTGCGGGCAGATGGTCTGCACGTAGTCGGGCATGCGCCGCAGGATCACGTCGGTCACCGCCTCGGTGGAGTAGCCGCGGAACGAGCGGTCCCGGTGCAGCTTCTGGATCCATTCGAGGTTGATCACCGGCACGACGCCGATCTTCAGGTCGGCGTAGCGGGCGATGTCGACGTCCTGATCGGCGACGCAGCCGTGCAGGCCCTCGTAGAACAGCAGGTCGGAATCGGGGGGGAACGTCTCCCAGTCCGAGAAACTGCCCTCCGGGATGCCGTAGACCTGCGCGTCGTGCTGATCGTGGGCGTAGTGACGGGTCCGGCCCGTCCCGGACTCGGCGTAGCTGCGGAACACCGCCTCCAGCTCGGGCAGGAGGTTGGCCCGCGGCGCGAAGTGGGACAGTGTCGGCTCGTTCGCCATCATCGCCCGCATCGTGTCGCGGTCGAAGGCGTGGAAGCCGTCCCCCTCGATGAAGACCGCCCGCACGTCCTCGCGGCGGAAGATCTGCTCGAAGGTGTTGCGCACCGAGGTGGTCCCGGCCCCGGAGGAGCCGGTCACCGAGATGATGGGGTGCCGCGCCGACATGCCTTTACGACTTCACGGTGCGGTTATGACCGCATCAGGCCGCGCTGGCCGAAGAGCGGCGAGCGGCCGGCATCGGGCTTGCCGCCGGCATAGTAGGTGGCGACGCACGTCACCTCCTCGGTGGAGCCGCAGACCAGCGGCGCCCGCTCGTGGATGCCGTTGGCCACGATGTCGAGGATGCGGGTCTGGCCGTCGGTGGCGGCGCCCCCGGCCTGCTCGACCAGCATCGCCACGGGGGCGACCTCGTAGAGCAGCCGCAGGCGGCCGCGGGCGTAGTTCTTCCGGGCATCGCCCGGATAGAGGAACACGCCGCCGCGGGTCAGAACGCGCTGGATGTCGGCCACCAGGGAGGCGAGCCAGCGCATGTTGTAGTCCTTGTCGCGCGGCCCCTCGGTGCCGCGCTGGCAATCCTCGATATAGGCCTTCACCGGGGCGTCCCAGTGCCGGGCGTTCGAGGCGTTGATGGCGAACTCCTTGGTGGAGGCCGGCACCGACATGGCCGGGCTCGTCAGCTTGAACCGGCCCTCGGCACGGTCGAGCACGTAGGACTGGGTGCCCTCGCCGAGCGTCAGGATCAGCGCGGTGGCCGGGCCGTAGGTGACGAAGCCCGCGGCGATCTGCGTCGAGCCGGGGGTCGTGAACGAGGCCAGCGGGTTCGCGGGATCCTTGATCGACGGCCGGATGCCGAAGATCATCCCGACGGCCATGTTCACGCCGATGTTGGAGGAGCCGTCGAGGGGGTCGATGGCGACGGCCAGAGGCGCGTCCGGGTTCAGGCGCATCACCTCCTCGGCCTCCTCGGAGGCGACCTCGGCGACCGGGGCGCCCCGCAGCGCCGCGGTCACGCTCTCGTGGGCGATGACGTCGAGGGCCTTCTGGACGTCGCCGTCGCTGTTGTGATCGCCGGCCGCCGCGAGGTCGCCGCCGAGCGCGCCGCGCCCGATCCGCTCGCTGATCTCCACCGCCGACCGCGCCACGGCCGCGACCACCGCGGCGGCGTCCTTCAGCGCCGGATTGGCGTCCACGGCCTGCGCCAGGCAGGTCTCGAGGGGGGTCCCGATCGCCGCTGAAATTGCCATCGGCCTACTCCTCCTGCTCGGATCCCGTCCGCCGGGATCGCGCGTTCCGCGCCGGCTCTGTAGCGGCCGCCTCGCTGCCAGGATAGCGGTCTCTGCCGCCGGATCGACAGGAACCCGCGGCCGGGCCTTCAAGATTTCTGTGCGATCTTGTGCCATAGGACGAAAAAAACGAGATGTCCGCCGAGAAATCCGCCATGCGCAACCTCTCCCTCAAGCAGCTTCAGGCGGTCGCTGCCGTGGCCCGCCTCGGCACCATGACCCGGGCTGCGCAGGAGCTGAACGTCACCTCGGCCGCCCTCTATGCGCGCATCCGACAGCTCGAGGAGGAGGCCGGTCTGCTGCTGTTCGACCGGACGCCGGGCGGCCTCAAGCCGACGGATGCCGGCCGCGAGATGCTCTGGGCGATCGACAGCATCAACACGGTGCTGGAGACCTGCACCGACCGCCTGCGCACCCTGCGCGGCGCGGAGGGCGGGCGCGTGGCACTGGGCGTCGTCTCCACCGCCAAGTACTTCGCCCCGCAGGTGATCGCGGGCTTCGTCAAGAAGCACCCCGGCGTCGAGATCAGCCTGTCGGTGCGCAACCGCGGCCAGACCGTGGAGGCACTCCGCGGCTACGAGATCGACTTCGCCCTGATGGGCCGCCCGCCCCGGGACTTCCCGATCGAGGCCGCCACGTTCGGGCCGCACCCGATCGTGCTGATCGCGCCGCCGGGCCATCCCCTGGCGGGCAGGACCGACCTGAACCGCGAGGACCTCGCCGACCAGCCGTTCTTCCTGCGCGAGGAGGGCTCGGGCACCCGCATGGTCTTCGAGGAGTTCATGAGCGGCGTCCTGGTCAAGCGGGCGCCGCTGGACATCGACACCGGGTCGAACGAGACCATCAAGCAGGCGGTGATGGCCGGGCTCGGGATCGCGCTGCTCTCGGTGCATTCCGTGGCGGCCGAGCTGGAGAGCGGGCGCCTCGTCCTCCTCAACGTCAGGGGCCTGCCGATCCGGCGCGACTGGTACGCGGTCCGGCGCGCCGACAAGGTGCTGGGTCCGGCCGCCTCCGCGGTCTGGTCCTACCTGATGTCGGAGGGCGCGCGCAGCCTCCCGGGCGTCGCCCAGAGCGGTCTCGTGCCGGCGGGAGCCAGGGCGTGAGCGCCGGCGTCGTCGTGGCCGGGGCCGGGCAGGCCGGCTTCCAGCTCGCCGCCTCCCTGCGGGAGGGCGGGTTCGGGGACCCGATCACCCTGGTGGGCGACGAGGCCGCCCTGCCCTACCAGCGGCCGCCCCTCTCGAAGGCCTACCTCGCCGGCAAGACCGACCAGGAGGGCCTGTTCCTGCGCCCGCCCGGCTTCTTCGCCGAGCACGCCGTCGCGCACCGTCCGGGGCTCCGCGCCGTCGCGATCGACCGGGATGCGCGCCGCCTGCAGCTCTCGGACGGCACCGACCTCCCTTACGACCACCTCGTGCTCGCCACCGGCGCGCGCAACCGCCCCCTGCCGGTCCCGGGCGCCGAGCTCGCGGGCGTGCGCCAGCTGCGCGGCCTCGCGGATGCCGACGCCCTCAAGGAATCGCTCGCGACGGCCCGGGCCATCGTGGTCGTCGGGGCCGGCTTCATCGGGCTCGAATTCGCCGCCGTCGCGGCCGCGCGCGGCCTCCCGGTGACGGTGATCGAGGCGGCCGAGCGGCCCATGGCCCGGGCGGTCTCGTCCGAGATGGGCGCGTTCTTCCGCCGCGCCCACGCGGCGATGGGCGTGCGCTTCGCCTTCGGGGCCGGCGTGACGGCGATCGTCGGGCGGGACGGCCGCGCCGCCGGCGTCGCCCTGGCGGACGGACGGGAACTCGCGGCCGACCTGATCCTCGTGGGGATCGGCGTCCTGCCGAACCGGGAACTCGCCGCGGAGGCCGGCCTGCCGGCCGAGGACGGCGTGCGGGTCGACGCGTTCCTGGCGACGCCCGACCCGGCCATCTCGGCGATCGGCGACTGCGCCCGCTTCCCCATCCCCTTCGCCCGCGGGCTGACGCCGGACGGGACGGTGCGGATCGAGTCCGTGCAGAACGCCATCGACCAGGGCCGCTGCCTCGCGGCGCGGCTCACCGGCAAGCCCGCCTCCTACGGCGCGCTGCCGTGGTTCTGGAGCGACCAGGGTCCCCACAAGCTGCAGATCGCCGGCCTGTCGGGGCCCGGCGATGCCAGCGTCGTCCGCGGGACCGGCGACGCCTTCTCGGTCTTCCGCTTCCGCGACGGGCACCTGAGCGCGGTGGAATCCGTCGACCGGGCGGGCGACCACATGATCGCGCGGCGCCTGCTCACGGCCGGAACGCCGCTGACGCCCGACCAGGCGGCCGATCCGGACTTCGACCTGAAAGGTCTGGCGCTGCGGCGGCCCTGACCTCAGCCGGGGAACGCCACCGGCGCCGGCTTCTGCCGCAGGGCGATGGCCGTGGCGATCCCGAGCGCCAGGATGGTGACGGCGCACCCCAGGAGCGCCCCGAGCTGGCCGAGCCGGAGCAGCGCCTGCCCGATCACCGCGACGCCGAGCGCCTGACCGCAGAAGAACGAGAAGGCGTGGAGCGCCACCGCGGAGGCGCGGGCCTTGGGCGCGACCTCGGTGACCTGCGTCTGGTAGGTGTTGTGCAGCATGTAGAAGCCGAGGCCCATGGCGGTGAGCGCGGCGCAGTCGACCTGCCAGGAGCCCGCGAGCCCGACCACGGTGAGCGATGCGCCGCAGATCAGCCCGCCGCCGATCAGCATCCGCGGCAGGCCGAGCAGCCGCACCAGCAGCCCGACGAGCGCCGAGTAGAGCAGGCCGCCGACCGCGAACCCCGCCAGGACCAGACCGGCCTCGCGCGGGCCACCCTCCCCCCGCGCCTCGATCAGCGGCGCGAGATGCGGGAACACGCCGAAGATCGCGATCGCCTCGATGAACACCGCCGCGAACAGCACCCGCGCCCGCGGATTGCGCAGGATCGTCCGGTAGCGCGTCACCGCCTCGCCGAAGGCGGGGCGGCGGGCCGGGGCCCGGCCGGCCCGGTCGAAGCCGAAGACGGTCGCCGCACAGGCCAGGGCCGCCACCGCGGCGGTGACCGCGAAGACGCCGCGCCAGCCGATCGCCGCCTCGATCAGGCCCGCGAAGGTCGAGCCCGAGAGCTGGCCGAGGATCACCGCCACGAGGAAGCGCCCGATCGCCACCTGACGGCTCTCCATCGGCACCCGGTCGCCCAGGAGCGCCAGCGAGAGCGGGATGCAGCCGCCCGCGGCCGCCCCCGCCAGCATGCGCAGGCCGAACAGGCTGCCGATATCCGGCGCGACGCTGCACAGCGTCAGCGCGACGGCGAGCACCGCGAGGCAGGTGCTCATCACCCGCTCCTTGCCGAGCGCGTCGCCGATCGGGCCGAGCACCGGCTGGATGAAGGCGTAGGGCAACGCGAAGGCGGTGGAGAGGAGCGCCACCGTGTGGGCGTCGCTCGCGAGATCCCGCGCGAGCACGCCGACCAGGGGCTCGACCGAGCGGAGCGCGAAGGTGCTTCCGAACCCCGCGCAGGCCAGCACGAGGATCAGCCGCGGGATCGACGTGGCCGGCGGCGCGGAGACGGCCGCACGGGACGAGAGAGCCGGCTCTGTGCTGTCGGTCATGGCACGCTTCGCGACGCGGGCGGGATCAGACTCGCGGCATCGCATCTCCCTCGCCGGAGCGGAACCCCGCCGCGCGACAGATCAGTGCGCGTAGAACGCGGGATCCGAATTGTCGGTCGGGTGCGCGAAGGCCCAGCGCAGGGCCGACGACAGCGGCACGTTGTAGTTGAGGCCGCGCGGCGGCACGGGCCTCAGGAACCAGCGGTCGTACAGCGCCGTGATCTCGGGGCTCCGGTAGAGATCGGCCGTCGCCCGGTCGACCACCGCCTTGAAGGCCGGGTCGTCCTTGCGCAGCATGATCCCGTAGGGCTCCGGGTTGGACAGGGTCTCCTCGCTGACCACGTAGGCGGCGGGCTCTTTGGACTGGGCCGCGATCACGCTGAGTTGCACGTCGTCCATGACGAAGGCCGCCGCCCGGCCGGTCTCGACCATGAGGAATCCCTCCGGGACGTCCTTGGCGGCGATCACCGTGATGCCGAGCTTGCGCTCGTTGTTGGCCTTGATCAGCATCAGGATGTTGGTCGAGCCGGCGACCGACGAGACCGTCTTGCCGCGCAGGTCGTCCAGGCCGGCGATGTGCTGGTCCTTGCGGGACACGAAGCGGGTCGCCGTCAGGAAGTGCGTGTTGGTGAAGTCGACCTGCTTCTTGCGCTCGGCGTTGTTGGTGGTCGTCCCGCACTCGAGATCGACCGTGCCGTTGGTCATCAGCGGGATGCGGGACGACGAGTTGACGAACTCCATCCCGACCTCGAGGCCCGGCATCTTCAGCTCGCGCTTCACCGCGTCGGCGATCCTCAGGCAGATGTCGACCGCGAAGCCGACGACCTTCTGGTTCTGGTCCAGGTAGCTGAACGGCGTGGCGGTATCGCGCACGCCGAGGACCAGCCTGTTGTTGTCGTGGATCTTCTTGAGCGTGCCGGTGAGCTCGGCGGACTCGGCAGGGGCGGCGAGAAGGAGCGCGGCGAGGAGGGGAGCGAGCAGACGCATGGGCCGACGGGTTCCGGACGCGCGAGGGGGCCGCCCGGCGGAGTGAGCCGGCGGCGGGAGACCGGACCGCGCGCCGGAACCGCCCCCCGGCCCGAGCCCCAGCAAGAGTCCGGCCGCGCTCAGGCGGGCGCGGCCGCCTGGTGCGCCTCGGCGAGCTGCGCGTCCGCGGCCGCGACCTTCCGGGAGGCCGGGCGGGACCGGATGCGCTCCACGTAGGCGCTCAGCACCGGATCGGGCGCGACGAGGCCGAAGCCCGTCGTCCAGCCGAGGGCGCCGCCCCACAGCACGTCGGCGGCGCTGAAGCGCGCGCCGAGCAGGTACGGGCCGGGCGTCAGGGCCTCCCTCACCCGCGCGATGACGCTGTCGTAATCGGCGTAGGCCGACATGGCGCGCGGGCCCGGCTCCCGCTGAAGGTACCGGTCGATCACCGCCGGCTCGAAGCAGGAGCCGTAGAACACCATCCAGCGCAGGTAGGTGGCCCGGTCGGGCTCGGTCGGCGCCGGGGCGAGCCCCGCCTCGGGGAACAGGTCGGCGAGGTAGAGGTAGACGGCCGCCTGCTCGGTCACCAGGGCGTCGCCGTGGCGGATCGCCGGCACCTTCGCCATCGGGTTGACGGCGCGGTAGGCGTCCTGGAGATGCTCGCCGGCGCGCATGTTGAGCGCGTGCAGCCGGTACGGGACGCCGAGTTCCTCGAGCAGCACGCGCACGCCCGACGAGCGGGTATTGGGCGAATGATAGAGCTCGATGTCAGGCATACTGGCCGTTCCGTCCCGTCCGAGGATTGTCGATTCGTGGGCGTGCACGCTCTTACCGGCGAACCGACGGGTCAACCGCGGACCGGAGCGCCACTTCTCCAGGGACCGGAATCGCGGCAGGAACGTTGGGCGATTGTGCGTTGCCGCGCGTTGGGCATCCGGCCGGCACGACGCGAGCCGGGGGTTACGAGTTCTGATGGCGAAGATTCTGCTGGTCGAGGACCACGAAGAGATCTGGGATTTCCTCTCCCGGCGCCTCAAGCGGCGCGGCTACGAGGTGATCCTCGCGCATGACGGCGAGGCCGGCGTCCGGCAGGCCCGCTCGGGCCAGCCCGACGTGATCCTCCTCGACATGAACCTGCCGGTCCTCGACGGCTGGTCGGTCGCCCGGACGCTGAAATCCGGCACCGACACGCGGGCGATCCCGATCATCGCGCTGACGGCCCACGCCATGTCGGGCGACCGCGACAAGGCGATCCAGGCGGGCTGCGACGACTACCACCCGAAGCCCGTCGATTTCTCGAAGCTGCTGAGCCAGATCAGCGCCGCCCTGGGCGAGACCGCGCAGGCGAGCTGACCCGCGACGGACGCGCGACCTGTGGCCCCGAGACCCGATGTGAGTGGAGCGTGTCCGTGAGCGAGGATCCCGTCACTGCCCAGCGCCTGCGGCAGGGCCTGCCGATCTTCGTTGCGCTGGCGTCGATCCTCCTCGTCGTCGCCACGATGGCGGCCCTGTACCTGGCGCGCGAGATCCTCGTGCCGGTGACGCTGGCGATCCTTCTGAGCTTCGTCCTCGTGCCGGCGGTGCGCGTGCTGCGGCGGCTGCGCGTGCCCCGCGCCCCGGCGGTCCTGCTGGTGGTGGTGATCGTCTTCGGCGCCCTGTTCGGCATCGGCAGCCTGATCGCCAGCGAGGCGTCCCAGCTCGCCTCCGACCTGCCGCGCTACACCCAGGTGATGCGCACCAAGATCAAGGATCTGCGCGGGGCGACGGCCGGGACCGGCACGCTCTCGCGGATCGTCGACATGGTGCAGGATCTCAGCGCCACCCTGCAGCCGCCGCCGGCCGCGGAGGTCCGCGGCGAGCCCGGATCGCGCACGCATCCCCTGACGGTCGAGCTCACCCCCGCCCGCGCCAGCGTCGTCGACACGCTTCAGACCTTCGCGGGCCCGATCCTGCACCCGCTGGCCACGACGGGCCTGATCCTGATCTTCACGATCTTCATCCTGCTCCAGCGCGAGGACCTGCGGAACCGGGCGATCCGGCTCGCCGGCGGCTCGGGCGATCTGCGGCGCACGACGGCGGCGATCGACGACGCCACGAGCCGGCTGAGCCGCTTCTTCCTGGCCCAGCTCGCCCTCAACATCGCCTTCGGCCTCGTCATCGGCCTCGGACTCTGGGTGATCGGCGTCCCGAGCCCGACCCTGTTCGGCGTCCTCGCGGCGATCCTCCGCTTCGTGCCCTACATCGGCGCGGCGATCAGCGCCCTGCTGCCGCTGATCCTGGCCGCCGCCGTCGATCCCGGCTGGAGCATGGTGATCGCCACCGCGGCCCTGTTCCTCGTGGTCGAGCCGATCTGCGGCCACGTGGTCGAGCCGCTGCTCTACGGACACTCCACCGGCCTCTCGCCGGTCGCCGTCATCCTGGCGGCGACGATCTGGACGTTCCTTTGGGGGCCGATCGGCCTCGTGCTGGCCACGCCGCTCACCGTGTGCCTGGTGGTGCTGGGCCGGCACGTGGAGCGGCTCTGGTACCTCGACGTGCTGCTCGGCGATCAGCCCGCGCTGTCGCCGCCCGAGATCTTCTACCAGCGCATGCTGGCCGGCGACCCGGTGGAGGCGATCGACCAGGGCTGGCAGTTCCTGAAGGAACGCGCCCTCGTCACCTACTACGACGAGGTCGCCCTCGCGGGCCTGCTGCTGGCGCAGGAGGATCTGTCGCGCGGCACCCTGGACCGCGCGCGGCAGGAGGAGGTCGGCGCGGCGATCCGGACGGTGGTGGACCGCCTCGGCACGGCACCGGTCGGCCGCCGGTCCCGGCGGGGATCCGGCCGGGGGCCCGACACCGAGACCGCGGCGGCGCTGGCGGCCGTCGGACCCGACCGGCAGGTGGCCGGCATCGTCCTCGAGCGCGAGGACCTCGCGCCGAACTGGCGCAGCGCGACGCCGGTCCTGTGCGTGTCGAGCCGCGGCCCATTCGACGAGGCGGCGACGCTGATGCTGAGCCAGATCCTCGCGCGCCACGGGCTGGCCTCGCAGATCCTGTCCATGGCGGCGATCCGCGCCGGGGAGCGGCCCGAGAACCCGGACGGCCTCGCGCTGATCTGCTTCTCCTACCTGGAGCCGGTGAGCCTGTCGCAGATCCGGTTCACCGTCCGGCAGGCCCGGGCCGCGGTGCCGGGCGTCCGCATCATGGTCGGCTTCTGGCGGGAGCGCGATCCGGCGACGCTGGAGCGGCTGCGCCGAGCGACCTCGGCGGATTTTCTCGTGACGTCGCTCAACGAGGCGCTGTCGGCGGTGCTGGGCGCCTGCCGTGAACCCGCGCCGCCCCGGCTCGTCCCGGCGCCCGTGGGCACGCCCTCCGAGGCGGCGCGGCCCGCCGCGGCATGAGCTCGTCGCGCGACACCGCCGCTGGGGATACAAGGTCGACTTCGGCCGTCCGGCCGCTAATCTCGCGCACGCATTTCGTGATCGACCGCGCGCAGAGGTCTTTCCCGGCCTGGAAGGTGACGACCGCCTCGCATGTCTGAGACGCCAGAAACGCCGCCCTCCGGGCCGAGTCCGCCGATCCGGGACAGCGCCCCGAGCGACATCAGCGACCGCAAGAGCGACATCTTCTTCGCGGCCGTCGAGACGACGCGGATGCCGATGATCGTCACCGATCCGCGCCAGCCCGACAACCCGATCATCTTCGCCAACCGGGCATTCCTGGCGATGACCGGCTACACGCCGGAAGAGCTGATCGGGCGCAACTGCCGCTTCCTCCAGGGTCCCGACACCGATCGCGACAGCGTCGCGCAGGTCCGCGCGGCGATCGCCGAGAAGCGGGAATTCGCCACCGAGATCCTGAACTACCGCAAGAACGGCTCGACGTTCTGGAACGCCCTGTTCGTCTCTCCGGTCTACAATGCCGACGGCGAGCTCGTGTACTACTTCGGTTCGCAGCTCGACGTCTCGCGCCGCCGCGACGCCGAGGAGGCGCTGGGTCAGGCCCAGAAGATGGAGGCACTCGGCCAGCTCACCGGCGGCATCGCGCACGATTTCAACAACCTGCTGCAGGTGATCGTCGGCTACGTCGACATCCTGGCGGCCGGCCTGGAGAAGCCCGACGCCGACCGCGCGCGGCTCGGCCGCGCCACCGAGAACATCCGGCAGGCGGCCGAGCGCGCCACGACGCTGACGCAGCAATTGCTGGCCTTCGCCCGCAAGCAGCGGCTGGACGGACGCGCGGTCAACCTCAACACCCTGATCGAGGGCATGGGCGAGATGGTCGCCCGCTCGGTGGGCGAGGCCGTGAAGGTCGAACTCGATCTCGCGCCGGATCTCTGGAACTGCCGCGTCGACCCGACCCAGGCCGAGGTCGCGATCCTGAACGTCCTGATCAACGCCCGCGACGCGATGCCGGAGGGCGGCACCGTCCGGATCTCCACCGAGAACAGCGAGGTCGCCTCGCGCGGTCGCGAGATCGGGCCGCTGCGCGACGGCCGCTACGTCAGCATCGCCATCAAGGACACCGGCACCGGCATCCCGCCCGCCGTGCTCGCCCGGGTGATGGACCCGTTCTTCACCACCAAGGAGGAGGGCAAGGGCACGGGCCTCGGCCTGTCGATGGTCTACGGATTCGCCAAGCAGTCGGGGGGCGCCGCGCAGATCGAGTCGGCGGTGGGGGCCGGCACGACGGTGCGCCTGTCGTTCCCCGCGACCGACGGCGACGTCAACGCGCCCGCGAAGGTCTCGCTGCGGGCCGTGGACCGCCAGGGCACCGAGACGATCCTGATCGTCGACGACCGCGAGGACGTGGCCGAACTCGCCCGCACGATCCTGCGGGACTTCGGCTACACGACGCTGGTGGCGAGCAACGCCCGCGAGGCGCTGGAGATCCTGGACTCGAGCGGGAAGGTCGATCTGCTCTTCACCGACCTGATCATGCCGGGGGGCATGAACGGGGTGCTGCTGGCCCGCGAGGCCCGGCGCCGCCAGCCCAAGCTCAAGGTCCTGCTCGCGACGGGCTACGCGGAGGCGAGCCTGGAGCGAACCGATATCGGCGGCTCGGAGTTTGATCTCCTGAACAAGCCCTACCGTCGCACGGAGCTGATCCGCCGCGTGCGCGCGATCCTCGACGGTCCGACCGGCGTGGGCTGAGCTTCGGGAGACGGCCCATGTCCCAGGGCGACAAGTCGAAATACACCGACAAGCAGAAGCGCAAGGCCGAGCACATCGCCGAGTCGTACGAGTCCCGCGGCGTGCCGGAGAAGGAGGCGGAGGCCCGGGCCTGGGCCACCGTCAACAAGGACGACGGCGGCGGCAAGAAGCCGGGCGGATCGGGCCGCGGCAAGGCCACCGGCCACCCGGCCGCCCACAAGGGCGGCGCGTCCGGCGGCAAGGCCTCGGCCGGGCGGACGGCCGCGGAGCGCTCCGCCTCCGCCCGGAAGGCCGCCGCGACCCGCAAGGCCAACGCCGCCGCGCGGGCGTGACCGCCCGCCGCGGACCGGGCCGCCGACGTCCATGCCCGTGCAAGGACGACCTCAGTCCCGCCGCTCGGCGAGCTTGACCAGCGCGTGCAGCAGCCGGTTGACCGGCGTCGGGATTCCGTGCGCCGCGCCCCTGCGCACGATCGTGCCGTTGAGGTGGTCGATCTCGCTCGGCCGGCCGCGGGCCAGGTCCTGGGCGGTGGACGAGCGCTGGCCGGCCATGGCGGCGCTGAGCGCCATCACGTCGTCGAGGATGCGGGGCGACACCGACACGCCCTCGGCCTCGGCGACGCGCGCGCATTCCTGGACGACGTCGGCGATGACCGCGGCCACGCCATCGCCCTCCACCAGGCGGCCGTAGGGCAGCTGCGTCAGGGCCGACAGGGCGTTGTAGGCGCAGTTGATGATCAGCTTCGCCCAGAGCGCGTCGACGGCCTTCGCCGAGACGGTGGTCGGGATGCCGGCCGCCGCGAACGCGGCGGCGACGCGCGCGCTCGTCTCGGACGCGCCGAGGATCAGGTCGCCGCGTCCGTTGTGCCGGACGTGGCCGGGGCCCGCCATCGCGGTGGCGACGTAGACCGCCACCGGCACGACCGGGCGGCCCAGCACGGCGGCGAGCCGCTCGGCGTTGTCGACGCCGTTCTGGAGGCTGAGGACCGTGGCGGCCGGATCGAGGTGGGGGGCGATCATCGCGCCCGCCGCCTCGGTGTCGCCCGACTTCACGCAGACCAGCACGAGGTCGGCGCCCGACACGCCCGCCCCCGCATCGGTCGCCCGGACGGGCACCGAGGCCGTCCCGGCCGCGCTCTCCAGCACGAGACCGTCCTTCTCAACCGCCTCGACCAGGGCGGGACGGCCGATCAGCGTCACCGCGTGGCCGGCCCGCGCCAGGAGAAATCCGTAGTAACAGCCGACCGCGCCGGCCCCCACGACCGCGACGTTCATGGCGGGGCTCACGGCGCCACCGCCGCGGCGCGCTCGGGATGGAACGGCGCGGCGGCCGCCGCGGCCGCACGGACATGCTCGAGCAGCGCCTGGGCCGGGTGCCGCAGCCGCACGCCGTCGACCAGCTTGGCCTGCGAGCGGCAGGAATAGCCGTCCGCCAGCAGCGTGCAGCCGGGCGCCTCGGCGACGTGGCGGGCCCAGCTCAGGCCGTAGATCGCCTCGGAGGTGGCGCGGTGGCGCGCCTCGTGCCCGTAGGTCCCCGCCATGCCGCAGCAGCCGGCGGCCGGCACCTCGAGCCGCAGGCCGAGATGGGCGAACACGGCCTGCCAGTCCCGCACCGCACCCGGCGCGTTTGTGCGCTCGGTGCAGTGCGGCAGCAACCGCAGCGTGCGCCCGCCCTGCCCCGGCGCGATCCGGTCGAGCCGGGCGGCGAGCCACTCCTGCAGGAGGTGGACCTTCGGCAGATCGCCGCCCAGCGCCTGCGCGTACTCCGACCGGTAGGTCAGCGTCATCGACGGGTCGATCCCGACCAGGGGCACGCCGTGCCCGGCGAGGTCGCGCAGCATCGCGGCGTTGGACCGGGCGACGGCGGCGAACCGCGCCAGGAAGCCGTGCACGTGCAGCGGCTTGCCGTTCGGCCGGTAGGGCACGAGCCAGGGCCGGAAGCCGAGGGCGACGAGGAGGTCGCAGCTGTCGGCCACGACCGCCGCGTCGAAGTGGCTGGTGAAGGCGTCCTGCACCACCAGCACGGACCGCGCGCGCTCCTGCGCGTCCAGTCGGGCCAGGGCGTCCGAGGTCGCGACGGCGACGCCGCTTTCCGCCAGCCGCGCCGCGAGAGCGACCGGCGACAGGGCCGGGATCGCCACCAGCCCGGCCCGGGCCAGAGCGAGCCGGGCAACCGGATTGGCCAGGATCGCGTTGCTCAGGCGCGGCGCCCGCGCCGCCAGCGGCAGCAGCGGCTCCAGCGCCGCCACGAGATGGTCCTTCAGCGGCCGCGCGTAGCGCGTGTGGTAGAGCGCCAGGAACTTGGCCCGGAAGGTCGGCACGTCGACCTTGATCGGGCACGACCCCGTGCATGACTTGCAGGCGAGGCAGCCGTCCATCGCCTCCTTGACGGCGTGGGAGAAGTCGTCGGCCTCGGACCGGCCGCGGAGGCGGCTCCGCAGGGTCGCCGCCACGTCGCGCAGCCACCCGGCGCGCTGCCGCGCCAGTTCGGCTGCCGGGTCGACCCCGGCTTCCGCCGCGCGGCGCAGCCACTCGCGCATCAGGGAGGCACGACCCTTGGGCGAGTGGCGCCGCTCCCGCGTCGCCTTCCAGGACGGGCACATGGCCTCGTCCGCGTCGAAGCTGAAGCAGGCGCCGTTGCCGTTGCAGTGGAGCGCCGCGTCGAAGTCGTGCCGGACCGGCGCCGGGATGGCGCGGTCCTGCTCGCCCCGCCGCGGCACGCCGTCGATCCGGGTGAGGCCCGCGCCCCTGGCCGAGGCGATCTTGCCCGGGTTCATCCGGTCGCCCGGGTCGAAGGCGCGCTTGACCGCCTCCAGCGCCGGCATCAGCGGCCCGAACGTCGCCGGCACGAATTCCGAGCGGAACCCCTTGCCGTGCTCGCCCCAGAGCAGGCCGCCGTACTTGGCGGTCAGGGCGACCACGCCCTCCGTGACCTCGCGGATCAGGCCGTTCTGGGCCGGATCCTTCAGGTCGATGGCCGGCCGGACGTGCAGCACGCCGGCATCGACGTGGCCGAACATGCCGTAGCGGAGCCCCTTGCCGTCGAGCAGCGCGCGGAACTCCGCGATGAAGTCGGCGAGCCGCTCCGGCGGGACCGCCGTGTCCTCGACGAACGGGATCGGGCGCGCGTCGCCCTTGGCGGCGCCGAGCAGGCCCACCGCCTTCTTGCGCATGGTCCAGAGCCGCTCGATCGCCTCGCCCCGGGCGATGGTGAAGCCGAGGCGCTTGGTGTCGGTGCAGCGCTCGGCCTCCAGCATCCCGGTGAGCCGCGCGAGGGCGGCCTCCACGACGGTCTCGTCGTCGCCGACAAACTCCACGAGGTTGATGCCGTCCACCGGTCGCCCGGCCGGGTCGTCGGGGAAGAAGGCCCGCACCTCGGCCCAGATCGGGTCCTTGCGGGCCAGCGCCAGCACGGTCGAGTCGATGGTCTCGACCGAGGCGGCGCCGAAGGGCAGCAGCGCCTGCGCGTCGCGGAGCGCCGCGTCGAAATCCACGTAGGACAGCGCGACCAGGACCGCGGCCTTCGGGATCGGCAGAACGTTGAGCCGCGCCTCGGCGATCAGCGCCAGCGTCCCCTCGGAGCCGCAGATCACGCTCTTGAGGTCGAATCGGCCGGCCGCGTCGCGCAGATGCGCGAGGTCGTACCCGGTGAGGCAGCGGTTGAGCTTGGGAAAGCGCTCGGCGATGAGCGCCGCGTTCTCGGTGACGACGGCGTCGACGGTGCGGTGGATCTCGCCGACGCGGTCGTCGCGGCCCTTGGCGGCGGCGAGGCCCTCCGCGTCCAGGGGCTCGGCGGTCCAGACCGTGCCGTCGGTGAGCACGCAGGTCAGGGCCAGGACGTGGTCCCGGGTCTTCCCGTAGAGGCATGAGCCCTGCCCGCAGGCATCGGTGGAGATCATGCCGCCGATCGTGGCGCGGTTCGACGTGGAGAGCTCGGGCGCGAAGAATAGGCCGTGCTTGGCCAGCTCCCGGTTGAGCTGGTCCTTCACCACCCCCGGCTCGACCCGGACGACGCGGTTGACGACGTCGATCTCCAGGATGCGGTTCATGTGCCGGGAGGTGTCGACCACGAGGCCGTGGCCCAGCGACTGACCGTTGGTGCCGGTCGCGCCGCCCCGGGGCCGGATCACGATCTCGGAAAAGCGCGGGTCGTCGAGGAGCTTGGCGATGCGCACGAGGTCGTCGCGGGTGCGCGGAAACGCCACGCCCCCGGGCGCGACTTGGTAGATCGAGTTGTCCGTGGAGAAGACCGTGCGGTCGGCATCCGACAGCGTCAGGTCGCCCTCGAAGCCGCGCAGGCGCAGCTCGGCGCAGGCCGCGGCGTAGAGCGGCACGGCCTCGGTGTGGCGGGTCAGGACCGGGATCATCCGCGCCTTCTACACCCGACGGATCGCGGGAGACCATCGGCGACGGGACGAGGCGCGCTGGCATCCGGCTTGCCACGCACCTGCGACCGGCCGCGGCCTTCGAGACGGATGCCCATGAACGCGAGCGTCGAACGGGTCAGGGATGCCCTGGCCGAGCTGATCAAGGCCGCACTTCTCTCCGATGACGGCCTGAGCCGCGCCTGCCGCGACGCGGGTCGCGCCAAGCTCGCCGACCTCGCGGGCGACCCGCCCGAGCCCGAGAGCCTGCGGATGGACGGCGCCTGGACGCTCGCCGTCCAGGCGGCGGAGAGCCCGGAACTCGCGCCGCTGGAGGGCCGTGTGAACCTGACCCTGCCGCGCGCCTGCCCCTTCACCCTGGACGAGCTCCTCGCACCCGGCCTCGACGTGGATCAGGCCGTGGCGCGCATCCGCAAGAGCGCCTCGACCGGCTGATCGCGCCTGTTGAGGAGTGCCGGCACGGCGTTGCCGCGCGCGGGCCGGACACCCATGTTAGCCTCACAGGACCGACGCCTCGGTCCCGCGCCCGCACGCGGGTCCCGTCTATCGCAGAACTCTCCGGCACCCCCCTTTTGGCACGACGCACCACCGCCCCGGCGGCCGAGCCCGCCGCTCCGCAGCCCTTCCCCACCCGTGAGCAGATCCTCGCCTTCGTGGCCGAGTCGAAGGAGTGCGTCGGCAAGCGGGAGATCGCCAAGGCCTTCGGCATCAAGGGGGCCGCAAAGATCGACCTGAAGCGCGTCCTGAAGGAGATCGAAGAGGACGGCGCCCTCGACCGCGGCCGCGGCGGCCTCGCCCCGGCGGGCCACCTGCCGCCGGTCGTGCTGGCCGACATCCGCTCCCGCGACCGCCACGGCGACTTCCTGGCGATCCCGGTGGAGTGGACCGGGACCGGCAAGCCGCCCGCCATCGTTCTGGTGCAGCCGCGCGGCCCCCGGAAGGGCAACCGCCCGGCCCCGGGCATCGGCGACCGCGCCCTGATCCGGGTCGAGCGCGACGCGGAAGGCGGCTACGCCGGCCGGGTCGTCAAGGTCATCGGGAAGAACAAGGCCGAGATCATCGGCGTCTACCGGGCCGGCGCGCAGGGCGGCCGGATCGTGCCCGTCGAGAAGCGCGCGCAGGGCCGCGAGATCCTGATCCCGCCCGGCGAGGAGGGGCAGGCCCGCGACGGCGACCTCGTCAGCGTCTCGCTGGAGCGCGAGACCCGGTTCGGCCTGCCGAAGGGGCGTGTGCGCGAGCGATTGGGCTCGCTCGGTTCCGAGAAGGCGGTGAGCCTGATCGCGCTGCACCTCCACAACATCCCGCACGTCTTCGCCGACGCGACCCTGGCGGAGGCCGACGCCGCCAGGCCCGCCACGCTGAAGGGCCGCGAGGACTGGCGCGACCGGCCCCTCCTGACCATCGACCCGCCGGACGCCAAGGACCACGACGATGCCGTCATGGCCGAGGCCGATCCCGACCCGGCCAATCCCGGCGGCTTCATCCTCACCGTCGCCATCGCGGACGTGGCCGCCTATGTCCGGCCGGGCTCCAGCCTCGACCGCGAGGCCCTGGAACGGGGCAACTCGGTCTACTTCCCCGACCGGGTCGTGCCGATGCTGCCCGAGCGGATCTCGAACGACCTCTGCTCCCTCCGCGAGGGCGAGGACCGGCCGGCGCTGGCGGTGCGGATGGTCATCGCCGCCGACGGCGAGAAGCGCCGCCACGGCTTCCACCGGGTGATGATGCGCTCCCGCGCGAAGCTCGCCTACGCGCAGGCGCAGGCCGCCATCGACGGGCGCCCGGACGATGCGACCGGGCCGCTTCTGGAGACGGCCCTTCGCCCCCTCTGGGCGGCCTACGCGGCCCTGCGCGCGGCCCGCGACCGCCGGGGGCCGCTGGCCCTCGACCTGCCCGAGCGCAAGGTCCTGCTCTCGCCCGAGGGCGCGGTCGACCGGGTGATCGTGCCGGAGCGCCTCGACGCCCACCGGCTGATCGAGGAGTTCATGATCCAGGCGAACGTCGCCGCCGCCGAGACCCTGGAGCAGGCCCGACAGCCCCTGATCTACCGCGTCCACGACGAGCCCGCCCTGGAGAAGATGCGGGCGCTCGGCGAGGTCCTGGCCTCGGTGGGCATCAAGCTGCCCAAGGAAGGGGCGCTGCGCCCCGCCCTGTTCAACCGGATCCTCGCCACGGCGGCCGAGACCGAGCACGGCGTCTTCCTCAACGAGGTGATCCTGCGCAGCCAGGCCCAGGCCGTCTACGCCCCCGAGAATCTCGGGCATTTCGGCCTGAACCTGCGCCGCTACGCGCACTTCACCTCGCCGATCCGGCGCTACGCCGACCTGATCGTGCACCGGGCGCTGATCACCGCCTGCCGGCTCGGATCGGACGGGCTCGCGAGCGACGTCTCCCTCGGCGAGCTGGCGCAGATCGGCGAGCAGATCTCGGCGGCCGAGCGCCGCGCCATGGCGGCCGAGCGCGAGACGATCGACCGGCTCATCGCCCACCACCTCGCCGACCAGGTCGGCGCGACCTTCGCGGGCCAGATCGCCGGCGTCACCCGGGCCGGCCTGTTCATCAAGCTCGACGAGACCGGCGCGGACGGCTTCGTGCCGGTCTCGCAGCTCGGCGCCGACTATTTCCGCCACGAGGAGGGCCGCCACGCCCTGGTGGGCGAGCGCACCGGGGAGACGTTCCGCCTCGGCGACCGGGTCGAAGTGCGGCTCGTGGAGGCCGCACCGGTGGCCGGGGCGTTGCGCTTCGAGCTGCTCAGCGAGGGCCGGACCCGCTCCGGTGGCCGGACTGCCGGGCCCGGCAAGAAGGCCGGCGGCCGGGCCTTCAAGGCCGCGCCGCCCGGCCGCCCCCCCGGCATCCGCAACACCGGGTCGCGCCACCGCGGCTCGCGCCGCTGACCCGGGCGGTGTAGACCCTGGACATGGCCGCCGACGCGATACCCGAGCGCACCCGCCTGATCCCCGCGATGGCCCGGGGCTTCATCGGCCGCTGCCCGCATTGCGGCCAAGGCCGGATCTTCGGGCGCTTCCTCAAGGTGCGGCCGGCATGCGACGTCTGCGGCCTGGAGCTGCACCACCACCGGGCCGACGACCTGCCGCCCTACGTGGTGATCTTCATCGTCGCCCACATCGTCGGCTACCTGATCCTCGAGACTGAGAGCGCCTACGACGTGCCGCTCTGGGTCGAGATGGGCGTCTGGCCGGTCTTCACCCTGGTCTTCGCGCTGGTCCTGCTCCAGCCCGTGAAGGGCGCCGTCGTCGGGCTGCAATACGCCCTTGGCATGCACGGCTTCGCCACGCTACCGCGGAGCCGCCCCGCCCCAGGACCGGAGGAGACACGCCTTGCCGCTGCCGCAGCAGGAGCCCCAGATCGCCACAGCTCCTGAGCGGAAGCCCGCCGCTGCCGCGCGCCTGCGGCCGCGGGACGCCGCGACCATGATCGTGATCGACCGGCGCGGACGGGGCAGCCCGAAGGTCCTGATGGGCCGGCGCAACCCGAACCTCGCCTTCATGCCGGGCAAGTTCGTCTTCCCGGGCGGTCGGATCGAGCTCGGCGACCGCCACATGCCGGTGGCTGGGGCGCTGCCCGACTACGCCGAGGCGGCGCTGACCCGGCAGGTCTCCCGGCCCCCGCACCATCTCGGCCGGGCCCTGGCGCTCGCCGCCATCCGCGAGACCTACGAGGAGACCGGCCTGCTGCTGGGCACGACCGAGCACGGCGCTCCCGAGGACGTTCCGGCGGGCTGGGAAGGCTTCGCGCGGCACGGCGTCCTGCCGGACCTCGAGGCGCTGCACCTCGTCGCCCGCGCGATCACCCCGCCGAAGCGGGTGCGCCGCTTCGACACGCGCTTCTTCACCGTCGACCGCCGCATGGTGGCGGCCGAGGAGCCGGGGCGGGTCCAGGCCGACGCCGAGTTCACCGAGCTCGCCTGGGTCAGGCTCGACGCCGCCCGCAAGCTCGACCTGCCCACCATAACCCGCGCGATCCTGGACGATCTGGAGGCGCAGATCGCCGCCGATTTCGCGCCCTACCGGATGATCCCCTTCCACTACGAGCGCTACGGGCGGCGCGAGCGGGTGGCCTTGTGAGCGGTTCCAACGGATTGGAGCAGGAGCAGCGGCGCGGGATCAGGTCGGAGGAGGTGGCGGCGATCTCGGCGGCCGTGACCTGCGTCACCGTCGTCGGCATCGGCCTCAGCCTGTCGATCCCGCTCCTCTCGATCGAGATGGAGCGTCGCGGCGCCTCGAGCACGCTGATCGGGCTCAACACCGCGGTGGCGGGCATCGCCAGCATCTGCACGGTGCCGTTCGTGCCGCGCCTCGCCGCGCGGGTCGGCGTCGCCCCGCTGCTCGGGCTGGCGCTCCTCGTCGGGGCGGTCAGCCTCGCGCTGTTCCCGCTCCTGCCGGGCATCGCCCTGTGGTTCCCCCTGCGCTTCGTCTTCTCGGCGACGCTCGGCGCGCTGTTCGTCCTCTCCGAGTACTGGATCAACGCCGCCGCCCCGCCGGAGCGGCGCGGTCTGGTGATGGGCATCTACGCCACCGTCCTGGCGGCGGGCTTCGCGGTCGGACCGCTGCTGCTGGCCCTGGTCGGCACCGAGGGGCTGGCGCCCTACGCGACGGGGGCCGCCCTCATGCTGGCCGGCGGCCTGCCCATCGCCCTGGCCCGCGGCCTGTCCCCGACGATCGAGACGGGCTCCGGCCGCGGCATCCTCGGCTACGTCCGGCTCGCCCCCGGCGCCCTGGCGGCGGCCCTGGCCTACGGGGCGGTGGAGACCGGCATCTTCGCCATCCTGCCGCTCTACGGCCTGCGCCTCGGCTACGACGCGCAGGGGGCGGCCGGCCTCGTCAGCCTGATCGCGCTGGGCAACGTCCTGTTCCAGATCCCGTTCGGCTGGCTCGCCGACCGCCTCGACCGGGGCGCGGTGCTCCTCGGCGCGGGCCTCGCGGGCGCCGCGGGCTCGGCCCTGATCCCCCTCGCGGCCGGCCATCCGGCGGCGTTCGGTCTGCTCCTCCTCGTCTGGGGCGGCATCGCCGGCACCCTCTACACGGTCGGCCTCGCGATGCTGGGCGACCGCACGCCGCTGAACGACCTCGCGGGCGCCAACGCGGCCTTCGTGGTGCTCTACAATGTCGGCCTGATGCTGGGACCGCCGGTGATCGGCGGCGGGCTCGACCTCGTGCCGCCGAACGGGTTCGCGCTGGCGCTGCTCGCCCTGTTCCTGGCCTTCGCCGGCTGGCTCGCCGCGACGGAGCGCCGACGCGCCCGCTCTTGACCTGCCGGGCCCGATCGGGCATTCACCCGCCCGTATTCGGCCGGGCCCTCCCGGCCATTTGCGTTTCGCTCACGCGGAATGCCGCACCCTGCAGGAGCGCCGCGCCATGGCCAAGGCCGTCACCGTCAAGATCAAGCTCGTCTCCACCGCCGACACGGGCTACTTCTACGTCACCAAGAAAAACTCCCGCACGCAGACCGAGAAGCTGACGATGCGCAAGTACGATCCGGTCGCGCGCAAGCACGTCGAGTTCAAGGAAACCAAGATCAAGTAAGCCCGCGGGCCGCATCGCGGCCCCACGGCCGACGGGAAGCCGCTCCGACACGGGGCGGCTTTTTCTTTGCCCGACACCGCGATCCCGCCCGCGGCCGGGCGAACTCGGAGCGCCGCGGCCCGAACGGCCGACAGCCTGGCACCAGCACGAATCGTTAACCGTCGCTCGTCCCGGAGGCTGCTCGATTCGCCGGCCGATCACCGGCCCGCGGGTTCGGCCAGCCCGACAGGTGGAGGGCGGGTTCGATGCAGCGGATCCTGCTGGCGCTTCTCATCACCGCGGCGGTACTCGCGCTCTGGCTCCTCCTGACGCTGCCGGTGCACGCGCTCCGTGCGACTCGCGGATTGCTCCCGGCACGCCGCGCCCCGGTCCGGGCGCGGAGCCGATCGCTCACGCGGGCCCCGACGCTGCCAGATCCGGATCGAGCGTCCGCGCCAGGGACCGCGCGATAGAGACGAGGGCCGTGACCATCGGCGTGGACGGCTCGCGCCGCGGGGCGACGAGGCCGATCGTGTGCTCCAGGTCCGGCGCGGTGATCGGGAGGCTACGCACGCCCGCCATGGGGCCGAGGGCGTCGACCAGAATCTCCGGCATGATCGAGGCCCAGCGCAGGGTGCGCACATGGGTCAGCAGCACGATCATCGAGTTCGATTCGAGGGTCGCGGCGGGATCCGCACCCGCCTCCCGGATCTGATGGTCGATGATCCGCCGGTTCTGCATGTTCGGCGTGAGCAGGCAGAGGGGCAGCCGGCTGGTCTCGGCCCAGGTGACGTTGGCGCGATCGTCGAACGGGCCGCCGATCGCCGTCACGAGGCGGTAGCGCTCCCGGTAGAGGGGAACGGAGATCACCCGCCCGAGGGGCTCATTGTCGAGGTAGGTCAGGCCCGCATCCGCCTCCAGGTTCTCGATCAACGAGAAAATGTCGGCCGAGGTGGCGGATTCGACCGTCAGCCGCACGTCCGGGTGCCGCTCGCGGTAGGGCGTCGTGAGGTTCACGATCATCGGCAACGCCGTGGGGATGGCGGCGATGCGCAGGTGGCCGGTCAGGCCCCGGCGCAGGCCGGTGACCTCCTCGTGCATGGCCCGCGCGTCGGCCACGATGCGCCGCGCCCATTCCAGGACCCGCTCGCCCTCGGGGGTGAAGCCCTGGAAGCGGGAGCCGCGCAGCACGAGCTGCACGCCGAAGCGGTTCTCCAGCTGCTTCACGCCGGCCGAGAGCGTCTGCTGGGTCACGCCGCAGGCTTCGGCGGCGTGCCCGAAATGCTGCTCGCGGGCGAGCGCGAGCAGGAAGTCCAGCTTGTCGATCACGACGACGGCATCCCGGCACGGCGAGGCGCCGGAAACCTAGCGACCCGCCGTGCCCGCCACAACCGAGCGCGCCCGCTCAGCGGAACAGGATGAACGCCTTCGACAGGGTGATGCCGATGCCCCAGACGATCGGGATGCCGACCACCGCCCAGGCCACGGCGGCCCCGGCGCTGAACCCGCCGCGGCCGATGCCGAAGGAGCCGGACGGTCCCGAGGCCGTGGCGCCCGCGCGGACGTCCAGGGAGGCCCGCTCGGAATCGGACATGAACCAGCGCTGCGCCAGCGGCCGGACCAGCAGGTTGCAGAGGAAGCCGACCGCCAGGAAGCTCGCCAGCACGTACATGGTCCGGCCGTAGAGATCGGCCCCCTGCACGCCCGCGGCGACCTGCGCCTCGCGGATCTTGGTGATGACGAAGGGCCCGACGATGCCGGCCATCGACCACGCGGTGAGCAGGCGCCCGTGGATCGCGCCCACGAACTGCGTGCCGAACACGTCGGCGAGGTAGGCCGGCACCGTCGCGAAACCGCCGCCGTACATGGACAGGATCACGCAGAAGATCGCGACGAACAGCGCCTGCGAGCCGATGCCGGCGGCCCAGGGCGCCGCCGCGTACAGGAGGCCGCCCAGCGCGAAGAAGATCGCGTAGGTGCCCTTCCGCCCGATCCGGTCCGACATCGAGGCCCAGAAGAACCGGCCCAGGATGTTGAACAGGGACAGCAGGCCGACGAAGCCGGCCGCGATGGCCGCGACCTGCGCCTTCTGGCCGGCGTCGAGGGCCGAGAAGCCGGTGCCGGGCAGGCCGATCAGCTCGCCGCCGAAGATCTCTTGGAGCATCGGCGAGGCCAGGGCCAGCACGCCGATGCCGGCCGACACGTTGAGGAACAGGACGAGCCAGATCATCCAGAACTGGAAGGTCTTGTGGGCGTCGCGCAGGTGGACGTGCCCCGAGGCGATCATGGCGTTCTTGGCAGTCGGGCTGGTCCAGCCGTCCGGCCGCCAGCCGGCCGGCGGCACCCGGTAGCCGAACGCGCCGCCCAGCATGAACAGGATGTACCCGACTCCCATCACCGCCAGCGTCTGCCAGACGCCGGCCGAATCCGCGGTCCGGAAGCCCTTGATCAGGCTGTCGGCCAGGGGCGAGCCGATCATCGCGCCGCCGCCGAAGCCCATGATCGCCATGCCGGTTGCCATGCCGCGGCGATCCGGGAACCACTTGATCAGCGTCGAGACCGGCGAGATGTAGCCGAGGCCCAGCCCGACGCCGCCGATCAGGCCCATGCCGAGCCAGACGATCCAGAGCTGGTGGATGTAGACGCCGAAGGCGCCGATCAGGAAGCCGCCGCCCCAGCAGAGGGCCGCCGCGATGCCGGCCTTGCGCGGGCCCGCCCGCTCCAGCCAGCCGCCGAACAGCGCGGCCGAGAGGCCGAGCACGACGATGCCAATGGAGAAGACCGTGACGAGGTCGCTGACGCGCCAATCGCAGGTGGTGGTGAACAGGGCCGTCATCACGCCCATGTCGGGGCAGGCGGCGGGCGCCGGCTTGCCCACGGAGAGCGCCCGGGTCAGCGGCAGCCAGAACACCGACAGACCGTAGGCCATCCCGATGCAGAGATGAATCGCCAGGGCCGCCGGCGGCACCAGCCAGCGATTGAAGCCCGGCTTGGCGACGATCCGCTCGCGCGACAGCAGACTCGGCGTTCCCTCAGGCGCGATCGCGCCTGCCACTCCAGCACTCATGATGGACTCCTCCGCCGCGGCCTCGTTGGCGGGCCGCTCGGCGGGCGACCATGCGCGATCTGTGTGCAGGGTGCCAGCGCGCGACACGCTGAGCCGGCGTTTTTAATCCCGTTGGCCGCCGCCTGTATGCATATTCCGCGTGCACGGGTGGCGAGGCGCGGTCGGGAACCGGCTCTGCCGTGCAGCCGACCGCGCGGAGATCTCCGCGGGGCCGGGCAGCGGTCTTGTCCGGCGCCCGGCCCCGCGGTCCTTCTCACATCGGCGGGGTCAGGCCGTCCTTGCCGACCGCCACGAGCTTGCCCTCCGCCTTGGGACCGTCCTTGGCGACCACGGCGAAGACCTTGGAGCCGGGCGTCAGGATCGCCTTGTCGGCGGGCTCGAAGGCGACGATCGGCGCCGAGGACGGCACCACGATCTCCTTGGATCCATCCTTGCCGTAGCTCACCGTCAGGGTGCGCTCGCCGCCCGAGGCGGCCTTGTCGGCCTTCACGGTGCCGTTGGTCATCGCGCTCTTCACTTTCGGGGCGTTCGACGACTCGGCCTTCACGGTGCCGTTGGTCATCGCGCTCTTCACCTTGGCGCCGGCGCCCGCGGTGTGGTCGGTGATCGAGTCCCAGCCGTAATGGCCCTCGCCCGTGCCGCGCATGGACTCGGGGAAGAGCACGACCTCCAGGGCGGTCATCGGGTTCTCGCCCTTGGTGGCGGTGCCGATGAAGACGCCGTCCTTGATCGCGTCGAGGCTGGATGGGACCACCCAGGCGAACTTGGCGCCGGCGACGTCGACCGTCTCGGTCTTGCCGTCCTCGGTCTTGATCGTGAGCGTGCTGCCGTCGGCCTTGTCGACGGTCCCGCGGACGCGCTCGACCTGCGCGGCGAAGGCCGCGCTCGACAGCAGGGCTGTCAGGCCGGCGGCGGCGAGGGTCTTGCTGAGATGCTTCATCGAGGTCCCATCCTGGCTTCGGGAGCCGGGTTATGGGGCGCCTCGCGCGCGAAACAAGGTTGTGCGCAAGCGAAATGCCGGGCCTGTGAAACAAATAAGGCGGCGCCCGGTTGAGCGCCGCCTCATGGGTCGGTCGGGCGGCCCGAGGGCCGCCGCAGGAGGCTAGGCCGCGAGCGAGCGGAGCACGTAGGGCAGGATGCCGCCGTTGCGGAAGTACTCGAGCTCGTCGAGCGTATCGATGCGGCAGGTCAGGGGAACCTGCTTCACCGAGCCGTCGGCGGACTTGATCTCCGCGGTCAGCGTCTGGCGGGGCTTCAGCTCCCCGGCGAGGCCCTTGATGGTGACGGTCTCGTCACCCTTCAGGCCCAGCGACTGCCAGCTCGTGTCGCCCTGGAAGACCAGCGGCACCACGCCCATCCCGACGAGGTTCGAGCGGTGGATGCGCTCGAAGCTCTCGGCCACCACGGCGCGGACGCCGAGCAGCTTCGTGCCCTTGGCCGCCCAGTCGCGCGACGAGCCGGTGCCGTACTCCTTGCCGGCGAAGATGACGAGCGGCGTGCCCTGCTCGGCGTACTTCATCGCCGCGTCGTAGATGAACATCTTCTCGCCGGACGGCTGGAAGTGCGTCCACCCGCCCTCGACCACGCCGCCGGAGGCGTCCTTCACCATCTGGTTCTTGATGCGGATGTTGGCGAAGGTGCCCCGCATCATCACCTCGTGGTTGCCGCGCCGCGTGCCGTACTGGTTGAAGTCCTGCACGCGCACCTGGTGCGACTGCAGGTACTCGCCGGCCGGCGACGCCGCGCGGATGTTGCCCGCCGGCGAGATGTGGTCGGTGGTGATCGAGTCGAGGAACAGGCCGAGGATGCGCGCGCCCTCGATGTCCTCGACCGGCTTCGGGGTCTTCTCCATGCCGACGAAGTAGGGCGGGTTCTGCACGTAGGTGGAGCCCGGGTTCCACGCGAAGGTCTCGGCCTCGGTGACCTCGACGTCCTTCCAGTTCTGGTCGCCGCCGAACACGTCCGCGTAGCGGGACTTGAACAGCGCCGAGGTGATGTTCTCCTCGATGAACTGCTGCACCTCGGCCGAGGACGGCCAGATGTCCCTCAGGTAGACCGGCTTGCCGTCGGATCCCTGGCCCAGCGGCTCGGTGGTGATGTCGATCTGGAGCGAGCCGGCGAGCGCGTAGGCGACGACCAGCGGCGGCGAGGCGAGGTAGTTCGCCCGCACGTCGGGGTTCACGCGGCCCTCGAAGTTGCGGTTGCCCGAGAGCACCGCCGCGGCGACGACGTCGTTGTCGTTGATCGCCTTCGAGATCGCCTCCGGCAGCGGGCCGGAATTGCCGATGCAGGTCGTGCAGCCGAAGCCCACGAGGTTGAAGCCGAGCGCGTCCAGCGGCTCCTGCAGGCCGGACTTCTCCAGGTACTCGCCGACCACCTGCGATCCGGGCGCGAGCGAGGTCTTCACCCAGGGCTTGGAGCGCAGGCCCTTGGCGACGGCGTTGCGGGCCAGCAGCCCCGCGCCGATCATCACCGAGGGGTTCGACGTGTTGGTGCAGCTCGTGATCGCGGCGATCACCACGTCGCCGTGCCCGATGTCGAAGTTGGTGCCCTCGACCGGGTAGCGGCGGGCGAGGTCGGCGGCCTTCTTGAACTCGGTCTCCATGGAAGCGGCGAAGCCCGCCTTGGCGCCGTCGAGGAGCACCCGGTCCTGCGGGCGCTTCGGGCCGGCGAGCGAGGGCCGGACCTCGCCCATGTCGAGCTCCAGCGTGTCGGTGAAGACCGGGTCGGGGGTCTGGGCGTCGCGCCACATGCCCTGCGCCTTCGCGTAGGCCTCGACCAGGGCGATCCGATCGTCGGAGCGGCCGGTGACCTTCAGGAAGTCGATGGTCTTCTGGTCGACCGGGAAGAAGCCGCAGGTCGCGCCGTACTCGGGCGCCATGTTGGAGATCGTGGCCCGGTCGGCGACGGCCATGTCGTCGAGGCCGGGGCCGTAGAACTCCACGAACTTGCCGACCACGCCCTTCTTGCGCAGCATCTGGGTGACGGTGAGCACGAGGTCGGTGGCGGTGGTGCCCTCGGGCAGCTTGCCCGACAGCTTGAAGCCCACGACCTCGGGGATCAGCATCGACAGCGGCTGGCCGAGCATGGCCGCCTCGGCCTCGATACCGCCGACGCCCCAGCCCAGCACGGCCATGCCGTTGACCATGGTGGTGTGCGAATCGGTGCCGACGAGCGAGTCGGGATAGGCGACGTCGGCGCCGTTCTCCGACTTCGTCCAGACGGTCTGGGCAAGGTATTCTAGGTTCACCTGGTGGCAGATGCCGGTGCCCGGGGGGACCACCGAGAAGTTGTCAAAGGCCGACTGGCCCCACTTCAGGAAGGTGTAGCGCTCGCCGTTGCGCTCGTATTCCAGGGCGACGTTGTCGGCCAGCGCCTTCGGGGTGCCGAACTCGTCGACGATCACCGAGTGGTCGATCACGAGATCGACCGGCACCAGCGGGTTGATCTTCTGCGGGTCGCCGCCGAGCGCCACCATGGCGTCGCGCATGGCGGCGAGGTCGACCACCGCCGGCACGCCGGTGAAGTCCTGCATCAGCACCCGCGAGGGGCGGAACGCGATCTCGACCTCGGCCTTGCCCTTCTGGTCGAGCCAGCCGACGGCGGCCTCGATGTCGGCCTTCTTGACCGAGCGGTCGTCCTCGTAGCGCAGCAGGTTCTCCAGGATCACCTTCATGGAGAAGGGCAGCGCGGCGGCGGAGGCGAGGCCGTTCTTCTCGGCCGCGGGAATGGAGTAGTAGGTGTAGGTCTTGCCGCCGGCTTCGAGCGTCTGGCGGGCCTTGAAGCTGTCGAGTGAGGGCACGGCTGGTTCTATCCTCGCTGCGGGTTGTCGAACACGCGCAGGCAAGACCTGCGCTACGAGATCTGTGTTCGGCCTGTGTAGCGCCCGACGGGCGCGCGCCGCCCCGGGAGTGCCCGGGCAGGACGATGCGCGGGGGCGATTTGGACGCCCGTGATGCCGCGCGGCGCAGCCGCGGAGGGATATAGAACTTTTCGAATCTGGCCGCTACCGGGTCGTCATGACAGGCGCGTTTTCCTGTCGGGCGCGGGGCGCAGAGATACGGCTCCGGTCGGCTGGCGCGGGCCGTCCCCTGTGACCGCGGGGCCAGCCCCGCGCCGCAGTGCAACGTCATTCCGGGGCCGCGCAGCGGAGCCCGGAACCCAGAGTCGCCGGCGCGGGGCGATCCGGCTGCGACGCTGGTCCTGGCCTCCGGCCTCGCCTTCGGCCCCCTGGAATGACGGCGCGGCCGGCCGTCGGGTCGCCGATCACCCCTGCCCCGGCGCGCCCGCGCCGGACAGCGCCTTCGACCGGTTCGGCTGGGCCGCGAGCCGGCGCAGGGACGCGACGTTTGTGGCCGCCTCCTCGGCGCTCATGTCGCGGCGCAGGACGGCCTCGGCGTCGGCGAAGCGGCCCTTGAGGCTCAGGACCATGGCGAGGTTTGCCCGCACCCGCGCGTCGGCGCCGGGCTGGTCGGCGGCGAGCCGCAGGGTCTGCTCGGCCTGATCGAGGTTGCGCGACAGCGCGTAGGACAGGCCGAGATTGGACAGGAGCGAGGGCTCGTTCGGCCGAATCTTGAGGGCGGCCTCGTAGAAGCCCTGCGCGCGGGCCTGCTCGCCGAGCTGGGCGGAGGCCGAGCCCTGCGCCGACAGGATGCGCCAGTCGGGATTGGCGGGGGTGTGCGCGTTGGCCAGCACGTCGATCGCCTCGCGGAAGCGGCCCGCTTCGACCAGCGACTTGCCGTAGGCGCCGAGAAGGGCCCGGTCGCGCGGGTTGCGCAGGGCGGCCTGCTGCAGCACCGCCGAGGCCTGGCTGATCTGATCGGTGGCCCGCAGGGCGCGGGCGTAGGCCATCGCCGTGCGCCCGTCGGCGGGGTCGGCGTTGAAGCGCTCGGCCAGCCGGTCGACGTCCTGCCGCGAGGGCGCCGCGGCGGCCGCGGATGGGCCGCCGAGGGGGCCGATCGAGCCGGTCGTTTCCGGAGAGCCGGTGTTGCAGCCGGCGAGGCCGAGCGCGACGGCGGCCGCGAGGGCCGCGCGGCGTCCGGCACGGGCCTGGGACTGGGTGACCCGGAACAGGGCCGTCATCATGGTGCGCTCCGCCGGCATCTGGACCGGACGCGATGGCACGCGCTTCACGCTCCCGGCCGGCCGGTGATAGAGCGTTAACCCTAATCACCGGTTAAGCCGCCGCTCCGGGCGGCACGCGAGAGGCACATGACCCAGGCCGAGATTCCGGCGACGACCCGCGGGCTCCTGCCCGGCGACACCCAGGCCGTACCGGTGACGCTGGTCACGACGGGGGATTGGGCGGTCGTCGAGTCCGGCCTGGAGCCGGCCCAGCGGAGCTTCGCCCAGGCCATCGGCTTCACGCCGAAGGCGGGCAGCCTCGCGCTCCTGCCCGGCCCGGACGGCAGCCTCGCGCGGGTCCTGTTCGGCCTCGGCGATCCGGAGGCGGCCGCCTACGACCGTCTCCTCGTCGGCAAGCTGCCGGGGCTGCTGCCGGAGGGGATCTTCCGCCTCGAGAACGCCGCCGAGCCGCATGAGGCCGCCCTCGCCTGGCTGATGGGGAGCTACCGCTTCGGCCGCTACCGGTCCGGCGGCGGGACCAAGGCCCGGCTCGCGGCGCCGGCCGGCATCGACGCGGCCGAGGTCGAGCGGATCGCCGCCGCGGTCGCGCTGGGCCGGGATCTCGTCAACACGCCGGCCAACGATCTCGGACCCGCCGAGATCGAGGCGGCTGCCCGGGCACTCGGCGACCGTCACGGCGCCACCGTCACGGTGACGGAGGGCGCGGCCCTCGCCGAGGGGTACCCGCTGATCCACGCGGTCGGCGCCGCCTCGCCCCGGGCACCGCGGCTGATCGACCTGACCTGGGGGCCGGCGGACGCGCCGCGCGTGACCCTGGTCGGCAAGGGCGTCGCCTTCGACACCGGCGGCCTCGACCTCAAGCCGTCGGCCGCGATGCTGCTGATGAAGAAGGATATGGGCGGCGCCGCCGCGGCGCTGGCCGCCGCCGACATGGTCATGGGCGCGGGCCTGACCCTGCGCCTGCGCCTGCTGATCCCCGCGGTGGAGAACGCGGTCGCGGGCAACGCCTTCCGCCCCGGCGACGTGCTGCCCAGCCGGGCCGGGCTCAGCGTCGAGATCGGCAACACCGACGCGGAGGGCCGGCTGATCCTCGCCGACGCGCTCGCCCTCGCGGACGCCGACGCGCCCGAGCTGATCCTCGACTTCTCGACCCTGACCGGTGCGGCCCGGGTGGCCCTCGGGCCGGACCTGCCGGCCTTCTTCACGGAGGACGACGCGCTGGCCGAGGCGGTGGCGCGGGCCGGGCGGACGGCGATCGATCCGGTCTGGCGCATGCCGCTGCACGCGCCCTACGCGAGCCTGCTCGACTCCAAGGTGGCCGATCTCAACAACGTCTCCGGCGGGCCGTTCGCGGGGGCGATCACCGCGGCCCTGTTCCTGCGCCGCTTCGCGCCCAACACGAGGGCGCACGGCCATTTCGACCTCTACGGCTGGAACCCCTCGACCAAGCCCGGCCGGCCGGAGGGCGGCGAGGTCCAGACCGCGCGGCTGACCTACGCGCTGCTCAAGGCCCGCTACGGCGGCTGATCGCCGCTCTTCGCTGCGCTCGGGACGACGGAGCGGCTCAAACGAGCCCCGCCTGCCGCAGCAGGATCCCGGCCCCGGCGCACAGCGCCAGGGTCTGGAGCGTCCCGAGCCCGAACCGGAAGACCGCGAGGATCGCCGCCAGGGTCAGCAGCAGGGCGGCCGGGTCCAGGCTGCCCGGCACCGGCAGGTCGAGCCTGAGCGGCCCGAGCGGCACCGTCTCGACCTGGGCGAACAGCGTCCGCAGCCCGAACCACACCGCGAGGTTGAGGATCACGCCCGCCACCGCGGCGGTGATCGCCGAGAGGGCGCCGGCCAGCCGGCGGCTGCCGCGCAGGCGCCCGATCAGCGGCGCGCCGGCGAAGATCCACAGGAAGCACGGCACGAAGGTGACCCAGGTCGTCAGCAGCCCGGCGAGCGTCCCGGCGAGCAGCGGCGGCAGGGCGCCGGGCGCCCGGAAGCCCGCCAGGAAGCCCACGAACTGGAGCACCATGATCAGCGGGCCGGGCGTGGTCTCGGCGAGCCCGAGTCCGTCGAGCATCTCGCCGGGCTTCAGCCAGCCGAACTGCTCCACGGCCTGCTGCGCCACGTAGGCGAGCGCCGCGTAGGCGCCCCCGAAGGTCACGAGGGCCATCTTGGAGAAGAACAGCGCCACCTGCCCGAAGACCGGCGGCACGCCGGGCAGGACCAGCAGCGCCGCCACCGGCAGGAGCCAGACCGCGAGCCAGAGCGCGGCCGTCCGCAGCGAGGACGCGGCGCCGACGCGCTCCCGCGGCAGCGCCGCCTCGCCGATCAGGACGTCCGCCTCCTCCGCCGGATCCACCGCGCGCTCGGCGGCCGGGCGCCGGCCGCGGGCGAGGCCGAGCGCGCCGGCGGCGACCACGACCAGCGGGAACGGCACCGCGAGGGCGAAGATCGCCACGAAGGCCGCGAGGGCCACGAGCCGGTCCGTCCGGTCACGCAGGGCGCGGCCGCCGAGCCGCCACAGGGCGTGCAGCACGATGGCGAGCACCGCCGCCTTGAGGCCGAAGAACAGCCCGGCGACCGCGTCGACATGGCCGTAGAGCACGTAGAGCCAGCTCAGGGCCATCAGGGCGAGGAGCCCGGGCAGCACGAACAGCCCCCCGGCGACGAGGCCGCCCGCCGGCCCGTGCATGAGCCAGCCGATATAGGTGGCGAGCTGCTGCGCCTCCGGCCCCGGCAGCAGGGTGCAGAACCCGAGCCCGTGCAGGAAGCGCCGCTCCGAGATCCAGCGCCGCTCGTCCACCAGGATGCGGTGCATCACGGCGATCTGCCCGGCCGGCCCGCCGAAGGAGAGCGCCGCCACCCGCAGCCAGACCGGGACGGCCTCGGCCAGCGACGGGGCGGCGGGCGGCGCGCTCAGGCGCTGCGCGGCAGCCCGGTCTCGATCAGGCGCGCCCACAGGGAAGCCCCGTACGGCGCGGCCGCGTCGTTGAAGTCGTAGTGCGGGTGGTGGAGCGAGGCACTGTCGCCGTTGCCGATGAACATGTACGCGCCGGGGCGGCGGCCGAGCATGTAGGAGAAGTCCTCGGCGGTCATCATCGGCGCCACCGCCCGGTCGACGTTCTCCCCACCCACCAGCGCCGCGGCGACGCCGGCCATGAAGTCGGTCTCGGCGGGATGGTTCTCGGTCACCGGGTAGCTCGCCCCGTACTCGACCCGGCCCCGCGCGCCGAAGCCGCCGGCGATCTCGGCCACCAGGGTCTCGATCCGCGCCTTGATCTGGCTGCGCACGGCCTGGGACAGGGTGCGCATCGTGCCCCGCATGGTGACGGTCTGCGGAAGCACGTTGAAGGCCTCGCCGGCCTCCAGCGCGCAGACCGAGACGACGGCCGACTGCACCGGGTCGAGGTTGCGCGACACGATGCTCTGCAGGGCGATGATGACGTGGCTCGCCACGAGCACGCTGTCGACGGCGTTCTGCGGCAGGGCCGCGTGCCCGCCCCGTCCCTCGATCGTGACGGTGAAGCGGTCGGTCGAGGCCATGATCGGCCCCGGCCGGATCGCGAAGGTGCCGACCGCCATGCCGGGAATGTTGTGCATCCCGTAGACCGACTCGACCCCGAACCGCTCCATCAGGCCGTCGTCGACCATCGCCTCGCCGCCGCCGCCGCCCTCCTCGGCGGGCTGGAAGATCAGCACGGCCGCCCCGTCGAAATCCCGGGTCTCGGCGAGGTACTTGGCAGCGCCGAGCAGCATGGCGGTGTGCCCGTCGTGGCCGCAGGCGTGCATCTTGCCCGGCACGGTCGAGCGGTAGGGCAGGTCGCGCACCTCCTGGATCGGCAGGGCGTCCATGTCGGCGCGCAGGCCGATGGCGCGGTTCGAGCTGCGTCCCCGGCCGCGGATGACGCCGACCACCCCGGTGCGGCCGATACCGGTAACGACCTCGTCGCAGCCGAAGGACCGCAGCGTCTCGGCGACGAAGCCGGCGGTGCGGTCGACGTCGTAGAGCAGCTCGGGATGGGCGTGCAGGTCGTGCCGCCACGCCGTCATCGTGTCGGCGAAGGCGTGGATCCGTTCGAGGACGGGCATCGGGTCGGGGCTCTCGTGGCCTTTGCGGGTGGGTCGGACCAGCAAAGCCGGGGCCAGAGCCGCCGTCAACGGCCACGCTTGGCGAGCGCGCGGATCGCCCGCTGCCGCGTCGGCCCGTGATCCGGCGCCGCGAGATCATCGAGGATCGGACATTCTGGACGCGCGTCGCCGCAGCAGGCCTCCGCCAGATGCTCCAGCGTCCGGGCCATCCCCTCCATCTCGGCGATGCGGCGGCGCAGATCGGCGATCTGCTCCTGCGCGATCGCCTTCACCCCGGCGCTCGGCCGGGCCCGGTCGCGCCAGAGCGCCAGGAGATCCGCGATCGCGCCCACGCTGAAGCCGAGGTCGCGGGCGCGGCGGATGAAGCGCAGCGTGTGCAGGTCCGCCTCGCCGTAATGGCGGTAGCCGGCCTCGGACCGGGCGGCCGGCGGAAGCAGGCCGGTCGCCTCGTACCAGCGGATCATCTTGGCCGAGACGCCGGTGCGGCGCGCCGCCTCGCCGATCGTCAGGTTCGCCGCGCTCATGCCGGCCTCGCGGCGAGGGCCGGCGTCGCGGCCGCCGCGGGCCGCCCGCCGGCCCGGCGCAGCCGCAGGGCGTTGCCGAGGACGAACACGCTCGAGAACGCCATGGCGCCCGCGGCCAGGACCGGCGACAGGGCCGGGCCGCCGAACGGCACCAGCACGCCCGCCGCCACCGGGATCAGCGCGGCGTTGTAGGCGAAGGCCCAGAACAGGTTCTGGCGGATGTTGGCCATCACCGCCCGCGACAGCGTGAGAGCCTCGACCAGGGCTTCCAGGTCGCCCGACATCAGCACCACGTCGGCGCTCTCGACGGCGATGTCGGTGCCGGTGCCGATCGCCAGCCCGACATCGGCCTCGGCCAGCGCCGGCGCGTCGTTGATGCCGTCGCCCACGAAGGCCACCGGCCCGTGCGCGGCCCGGAACCGCTGCACGGCCTCGACCTTCCCGCCGGGCAGCACGCCGGCGGCCACGGCGTCGATGCCGAGGCTCCGCGCCACGCCGGCCGCCGTGACGGGATCGTCGCCCGTGACCATCGCCACCGCGAGCCCGCGCGCCTTCAGGGCTGCCACCGCCGCGCGGGCGCCCGGCTTCACGGGATCGGCCACCGCCAGGATCGCCGCGTGGCGGCCGTCGAGGACGAGGTGGATCGGACTCCGCCCCGCGCCCGCCAGCGACGCGGCCCGGGCGGCGAGATCCGGGTCCAGGGCGACTCCGAGGCGATCCAGGTAGCGCGGCGCGCCGAGGGCCACGGCCCGGCCCGCGACCCGTCCGGAGATCCCGAAACCCGCCACCGCCTCGAAGCTGTCGGGCTCGGGCGTGGCGAGGCCGCGGTCGCGGGCCGCCGCCACGACGGCGCCGGCCAGCGGGTGCTCGGAGCGGGTCTCCAGCGCGGCGGCGAGGGCCAGCGCCGCGTCCTCCGCGACACCGGCGGCCGGGACGATCTCGGTGAGCCGGGGGCGCCCCTCGGTCAGGGTGCCGGTCTTGTCGAGGGCCACGACCCGCACGTCGCGCAGGCCCTGAAGCGCCGCGCCGTCGCGGAACAGCACGCCGCGCGCCGCCGCGCGCCCGGTGCCGACCATGATGGCGGTGGGCGTCGCCAGCCCCATGGCGCAGGGACAGGCGATGATCAGCACCGCCACGGCGTTCACCAGGGCCGGCCCCAGGGCCGGGGCCGGCGCCAGGATCAGCCAGGCCAGGAAGGTCACCGCGGCGATGCCGATCACCGCCGGCACGAACCGCCCGGTGACGCGGTCGACCAGCGCCTGGATCGGCAACTTACCGCCCTGGGCGCGCTCCACCATGGCGGCGATCTGCGCCACCACGGTGGCGCCGCCCACGGCCCCGACCCGGAGGTCGAGGCTGCCGCGGCCGTTGAGCGTCCCGCCGACAACGGGATCGCCGGGCCCCTTGCGCACCGGGGCCGGCTCGCCCGTGACCATGCTCTCGTCGACGTGGCTGGTGCCCGAGACCACGGCGCCGTCAGCCGCCACGCGCTCGCCCGGGCGCACCCGGACCACGTCGCCGACGCGCAGGGCGTCGAGGGGGAGCTCGTTCTCCGCACCGTCGCGGACGACGCGGGCGGTCTTCGGCGTCAGGTCCATCAGCCGCGCGATCGCCTGGCCGGTGCGCCCCTTGGCGCGCGCCTCCAGCGTCCGGCCGAGCAGGATCAGCGTGACGATCAGGACGCTCGCCTCGAAGTAGAGGTGCGCCGCCCCCGCCGGCAGGAGATCGGGCGCCAGCGTCGAGACCAGCGAGTACAGGTAGGCGGCGCCGGCACCGAGGGCGACCAGGGCGTTCATGTCGGGATGGCCGCGCAGCAGGCCCGGAACGCCGCGCAGGAAGAAGCGCCGCCCCGGGCCGGCGAGGACCAGGGTGGCCAGCACCGCCTGGATCAGGGCCGTCACGGGGCCTCCGTGCAGGGCGGGCAGGAGGTGGCCGCCCATGTCGAGGACCACGACGGGCGCCGACAGCAGGGCGGCGACGATCAGGTCGCGGCGCAGGGCGCGGCCCTCCTCGGCCTGACGGGCCGAGGGGTCGGCCGGATGGCCGGCCTCGACCGGCCGGGCCTCGTAGCCGGCCGTCTCGACGGCCGCCACCAGCGCGTCCATCGGCACCACGCCCTCGGGATGGCGGATCGCGGCCCGGCCCGCGGCGAGGTTGACGCTGGCCCCGGTCACCCCCGGAACGGCGGCCAGCGCACGCTCGACCCGGCCCACGCAGCTCGCACACGACATGCCCTCGACGGCCAGCAGGCTCTGCGTCTCGGGGACGGGGTAGCCGGCATCCGCGAGCGCCGTCGCGACGTCGCCCGGGCCCGTGGCGCCGTCGAGGACGAGGCTGGCGCGGTGGGTGGCGAGGTTCACCGCCACGTCTCGGGCGCCGGGCAGCGCCGCGAGGGCGCGCTCGACGCGGCCGACGCAGGAGGCGCAGGACATGCCCTCGACGGGCAGGGTGAGGGCGACGGATTTCGACATGGCAGTGATCCGGTTCGAAGCGTCCATGCCCGGTCAGATGGGGCTTCCCATCATGGGAAGGTCAAGGGGTTGGCGGGCGACCTCCCCGGTCGGGCCCGCCGATGCGGGGCCGCCGCCGTTGTCGAATCGCGCGCGCCCGGCCAAGGTCCGCGCCACCGGAGCGGCGGGGACACGGATGGGCGAAGCGCTGACGATCTACGGCGACCCGGGTTCCGGGAACTGCCTCAAGGTCAAGTGGGTCGCGGCCCATCTCGGCATCCCGGCGCTCTGGCGCGACGTCGACGTCCCGGGCGGCGGGACGCGCAGGCCCGAGTTCCTCGCCCTGAACCCCGCCGGCCGCGTGCCGATCGTCGTCCTGTCCGACGGCACCGTGCTGTCCGAATCGAACGCGATCATCGTCTACCTCGCGGAGGGCTCGGCGCTGGTGCCCGCGGAGGCCCTGCCCCGCGCCCGCATGCTGCAGTGGATGTTCTGGGAGCAGTACAGCCACGAGCCCTACATCGCGGTCCGCCGCTACCAGCTCCACTATCTCGCGCGGTCGCCGGAGGATCTCGACCCGAAGCTCGCCGAGCGCGGCGCCGACGCCCTGCGGCTGATGGAACGAACCCTCGCGCGCTCGGCTTTCATGGCGGGCGGCACCCTGACCCTCGCCGACGTGGCGCTCGTCGCCTACACGCGCATGGCCCACGAGGGCGGCTTCGACCTCGCGGACTACCCGGCGATCCGCGCCTGGGTCGGGCGCGTCGAGGGCGGGCTCGGGATCGGCCCCTACGCCGGGCCGGCCTGATCGGCCGCGGCCTGCGGCGGCGCGGCGCCGTATTCCGGCAGGCTGACCCGCACGGTCGTGCCCTCCCCGGCCGCGCTCTCGATGGCGAGCCGCCCGCGGTGGCGGTTGAGGCTGTGCTTGACGATGGCGAGCCCGAGGCCCGTGCCGCCGCGGGCGCGGCTCGACGCGACGTCGACCCGGTAGAAGCGCTCCGTCAGCCGCGGGATGTGCTCGGGCGGGATGCCCGGCCCGTCGTCGGCCACCGACAGGACGACGCGGCGCCCGAGGCGCGGGTCGTCCTCGCGGGCGAGCCCGACGCTGATCCGGCCGCCGCCGTACTTCACGGCGTTCTCGATCAGGTTCTCGATCACCCGGGCGAGCTCGTCGGCGTCGCCGGGGACCGCGTAGGGGCCCGCCCCCTCCTCCAGCCGGATCGTGGCGCCCCGCGCCTCGGCGGGCAGGCCCTGGGCGTCGACCATCTGGCGGGCGAGCGCCCCGAGATCGACCACCGCGGTGGGCGCCACGTGCTCGCGCAGCTCGATCCGCGACAGCGACAGCAGGTCGTCGATCAGCCGCGTCATCCGCTGGGCCTGGACGCGCATGATCTCCAGGAAGCGCTCCCGGGCCTGCGCGTCGTCGCGGGCCGGACCCTGCAGGGTCTCGATGAAGCCGATCAGGGTGGCGAGCGGCGTGCGCAGCTCGTGGCTCGCGTTGGCGACGAAATCGACCCGCATCGCCTCGAGACGCCGGGCCGAGGTGAGGTCGCGCAGGAACAGCAGCGCGCTCACGCCGGACCCGTCGGGCATCGGCAGCGCGCCGATCTGGACCTCGAAGGTCCGCTCCAGCGGCACCCGGGTCGACAGCGCGACCCGGCGCGGGAGGCCGGAACTCAGCACCGCCTCGATGCCGTCGAGGACCTCCGGGTCGCGGAGCGCGAAGGACAGGGGCCGGGCCTGATGGAGCGCCGGCAGCAGCGCCCGGGCGGCGGGATTGGCCTCCAGCACCAGGGTACGCCGGTCCACGAGGATGACCGGGTCCGGCACGTGGGCGAGCAGCGCCTCGGCGACGGCGTGGCGCGGCGTGGCGGCGGCCGGTCGCGCGACGGGGGCCTCGCGGCCGCGCCCGCCGAGCCAGCCGCCCAGGCAGACCGCCGCGAGCCCGATCAGGATCAGCGGGAGGTCGAGCCGCCCGGCCAGGGCGGTGGCGAGCCCGAGCAGGCCCGCGGCGATCGCGGCGCCAGTCCAGGCGGGGGAGCTGCGCAGGCGGCCGGACATGGCGGGCGCGCCGGCCGATCAGCGGGACTCGGACTCGTCGCGCCACGCCCGGCCGGACGGCCCGGCCGTGCCCTCCGGCGGGCCGGGATCGCGGGCACCGCCCGCACGCTTCACGATCTCGTAGAGGCCGAGCATCGCCAGGGCGGTCACGAACGGCACGACGTAGTAGCAGCCCCGGAACAGCAGCAGCGAGGTCAGCACCTCGTTGCGCGGCAGGCTCGACAGGGCGAGGAGCACGGTGGCCTCGAACACCCCGATGCCGCCGGGCGCGTTCGACGCGATCCCCAGCATGGCGGCCAGCACGTAGATCGCCAGGAAGGTGGTGAAGCCCAGCGTCGTCTCCTGCGGCAGCAGGACGTAGAGCACAGCCGCCGCCGCGCAGACGTCGCCGATGCCGACGATCATCTGGCCGATCGACACGGACGCCCCGGGCAGCTCCAGGCGCCAGTGCTTCACGGTGATGCTGCGCTTCTTGGCCGAGACCCAGGCCAGGTAGCCGAGCACCAGGGCGAGCGCCGCGAGGCCGACACCCTGGTTGATCCGGATCGACGTGAAGGCGAGCCCGGCGAGCTGGCCGGCCTCGATGATCAGGCTCAGGCCCAGCACCACGCCCATGCCGAGCCAGAAGGTGAAGCCGGCGATGACGGTGAGCGCGGCGATCTTGGCCGTCGAGAGGCCCTGCCGCGCGTAGATCCAGTAGCGGATCGTCCCGGCGGTGAGCAGCGGGAAGCCGAGGGTGAAGCTCACCGCGTAGCTCGTGAACGAGGCGAGCGCGGTGATCCGGTACGGCACCTTGATCTTGAGCTGGCGCAGGGCCAGCGCGTCGTAGCCGGTCAGGAACAGGTAGCTGACGCCGACGAACAGGAAGGCGAGGCCGAGCTGCTCGGCGGTCGCGGCCGCGATGGCGCTGCGCACCTCCGCCCAGCTGACGCTCTGCACGAGCTTCCACAGGACGCCGAGGGAGACCGCGAACAGCACGATGCTGGCCGCCGTGCCGATCCAGGCATAGCGGCTGCGCCGGCTCTTCCGCTTCGAGCCCGCTCCGGCATCGTGCTGGACCGGCTCGACCGGCTCGACCGGGCTCCGGTGCTGTCCCTGAAAATTCATGCCGATCGGCGTCCGCCCTTCCGGCTGCGCGGCCCGGCCGAAGGCCGTCAGCCCGTGCCGGAATCTCCCGGACCGCGGCCCGTTGCCCCGCATGTAGGCCGAACCGGCGCGCAAGGCCAGGGAAGGCAGGCCCGTGACGGGCGATCTATCCTCAGCCGGAGGCCCGATCGAGGATCGCGGCCGCCTCCGCGAGGCCGCGCCGGATCCGCTCGGGCACCTCCGGCGCGGTGCAGACATAGGTCGGGCTCGGGTGCGGCACCCGGATCACCGGCAGGTCGGGGCGGAGCGCCGCGAGGGACGGCGCCGCCTCCCCGGCGAAGCGGCCGGCCAGCACCGCCACGGCGAGGCGCGGCAGCAGGTCGAGGAGCGGGGCCAGATAGGGCGCGGCCGCCGCGACCTCCGCCCGGCGGGGCGCCCGGTTGCGGGCGCCCTCGGCGTGGATCAGCCAGGGGACCGCGTTCCAGATCAGCGTGTCGGCCCGGCTGAGCCCGGCCTCGGCGAGGAAGCGGAACAGGTTCGCGGCCGTGCCGTTCGCGCTGTCGCGGGTGACGAAGCCGGTGCGCAGCACCGCCGGGCCCGGCGTCTCGAGGAGGAGGAGCATCCGCGCCCCGACGCCGCCATCCAGGGGGTCGGGCGCCGGGACCGGGGCGCCGCGCTCGGCCGCGATGCGCGCCGCGAGGGCCCGGATCGGGGCGATGTGGGGGCTGTCGATCAGGGCGCGGCGGGCCGCCAGGGCCTCCGGATCGGCCAGCGCCTTCGGGGCCCGCGGCTCAGCCGGCATCGAGGCCGGGAATCGTCGGGCCGCCGCGACGCGACCGGCGGAAGCGCTCGGTGCCCGTCTCCCGGGCGAGGCGCGCGTCGAGGCCGGCCACGCCGCCGAACTGGAAGCCGATCTGGCTGGCATAGGCCGCGCAGGCGGCGCGCTTCCGGGCCTGGCACTCCGGGTCGAGGGTCACCGTCGCCTCGGGAAGTTCCGCGAAGAGGTCCGCGAGCGGCTCCCGGGGCGCAGCCTCGCGCACCGTGTAGGGGAAGTCGCGCCACCACAGGATCGGGAGAAGCGGGTCGAGGCCGCGCAGAGCCCGGACCACCTGGACGTGATCGACATGGCCGCCGATCGCCTGGGGGGCGAGGAGGAGATCCGGTTTGTCCGCGGCGATCAGCGCCGCGACGGCGGGCGCGAGGTCGTCCGCGATGCCGTCATCGGCGCGGGTCTCGGCGAAGAGTTCCGGCGCCGAGCCGTAGCCCCGGTGCGGCGCCTCCCGGAACGGCAGGTGCACGGGCGGGGCGATGCCGAGCGCGGCAGCCGCGCGGACATCCTCGTCCCGGCGCAGGGCCATGTAGTCGATCTCCGGTCCCAGGCCCTTGTCGAGCTGGCAGGCGAGCGCGAAGCCCTTCGGCTCGGCGACGCTGCCGGTGAACAGGGTCACCATCACGACGCGCCAGCCCGCTTGCGCGAGGCTTGCCAGGAGGCCGCCGCACGAGAAGGCCGCGTCGTCGAGATGGGGGGAGAGGGCGAGCGCGGTGGGCATGGTTCAGAGCCTGTCGGCGGGCACGACGTCCGACCCGCGACCTCATCCCGAGGTACCGCTGCGCAGCGGGGGCCTCGAAGGAGCCCTTCAAGCAGCGCTGTGATCCCTGGAGGAATCCTGGGAGGCCCGCTGACGCGGGCACCTCAGGATGAGGGGGTGGATCGGGATTCCCGAAGCTGGCGGACCGTTCAGAGCAGGTGCGGCTCGGCGCGGAAGCGGCAGGTCGGGTCGTCGGGCAGGTCTTCGGGAAAATCGGTGGCGGGCTGCTCGTGGCGCACCCGCGCGTAGACCTCCATGATCTGCCGCCCGACCGCGTGCCACGAGTAGACCCGCCGGCACTCCTCCAGGCCGGCCGTCGCGATGCGCCGGCGCAGATCGGCGTCCGTGACGATCCGGGTGAGCGCCGCGGCCAGCGCCGGGACGTCGCCCGGGTTGACCAGCAGCCCGTTCTCCCCGTCGCGCAGGCAGTCCGAGACGCCGACCGCGTGGCACGACACGGTGGCGAGCCCGGCCGCCAGCGCCTCCAGGATCGTGTTGGAGAAGCCCTCCGCGTAGGTCGGCGAGACGAACACGTCGGCGCGGCGGTAGAGGTCGGGCACGGAGCCGTATTCCGCGTAGCCCGTGAAGGCGATCGCGCGCTCCGAGAAGGCGTGCTCCGCGGCGAGCGCCTTGGCCGGGTCCACGTCGGGCCCGATTCCCGAGATCGTGGCCGCGAAGGGCGTGCCCTGCGCGCGCAGGATCGCCAGGGCCTCGATGAAGTCCAGCACGCCTTTCCGACGGTCGACCCGGCCGTGGTAGAACAGCCGCACCGGCCCGTCATGGGGCGCCGGCAGCCCGTCGGACGTGCCCTGCGCGAACCGATCGGTGTCGACCGCGCCGGGCACGATGGTGAAGCGGGCCGGGTCCGACCCGAGCCGCTCGCAGACCTCGTCCACGAAGGAGGCGCCGCCGATCAGCAGCGCGTTGGCGTGGGCCAGCACCTCGCACATGGCGACCCGGTGGGTCTCGCAGCAGGAGCCGACCCAGTGGCCGTCGCCGCCCTGGATCGAGACGACGCTCGGCACGCCGAGCTTGCGGGCGGCGAGCAGCACCGCCCAGCCGGTCGGGTAGCCGTACTGGGCGTGCAGGATGTCGAAGGGGTTCCGGGCGTGCTCCCGGGCGATCGCGTCCACCATCGTGGCGATGTCGCGCTCGAAATCGCCCGACGTCTGCTCGCCGAGCTGTTCCAGGCCGATCACCCGCACGCCCGGCACCGGCGGCGGCGGCCCGCCCCCGTAGACCCGGGTGCCGAAGGCGTCGCCCCGGTACTGCGAGATCATCGTGACGTCGTGGCCGGCGCCGACGAGTTCGCGCAGCAGGTTCTGCGCGTAGACGCTCATGCCCGATATGGCCGGGAAATAGCGGCGGCTGAGGAAGAGGATTCTCATCGCACCGCACCTTCGCAGAGACCGAGAGAGGCGCCGAGGCGCTCCCTCTCCCGTGCCCGATCCTCGCCTCGCCGCAATTCGGCCCTCACTGCCATTGCCGCCGCGTCTCCTGCTCGCCCGCCAGGACCGGGCCGGGGCGCCGGCAGCCGCGGAGATAGTCCAGCGCCTGCGGGATCATCACGTCGGCCCGGTGGCTCTCGCGGGAGAGCTCGACGCAGATCAGCTTGCCGAAGCCCACCGCCTCCAGAGCCTCCAGCACGCCCGGCACGTCCATGTCGCCCTCGCCGAAGGGCAGGTGGATGTGGCTGCCGCGCTTCATGTCCTCGATCGCCACGGTGCCGATCCGGTCGGCGAATTCCCGCACGGCGGCCGCCGGCTCGCGCTCGCCGGTGACGAGGCAGTGACCCGTGTCCAGGGCGAGCCTCAGCCCCGGCACGTCGAGCGCCGCGTAATCGTCGAGCGTCTCGATCAGCATGCCGGGCTCGGGCTCCAGGCAGGGCACGATTCCGGACTCGGCCGCGAAGGCCGCGACCTCGTGCAGACCCTCGACCAGCCAGCGCCGGGCCTCGCCGTGATCGACGCCGGGCTTCGGCACGCCGGCCCAGAACGAGACCGCCTCGGCGGAGAGCATCGCGCCGATCTCGATCGCGCGCTTCAGGAAGCCGACGCGCCGGGCGCGGCCCGCGGCGTCGGCGGTCACGAGCGTCGGCTCGTGCTTGGCGGACGGATCGAGCAGGAAGCGGGCACCCGTCTCGATGACGCAGGTCAGCTCCAGCTTCTCCAGCAGACTCGCCACCCGGCCGGCCTCCGCCGCCCAGGTCTCGGCGAAGGGGTCGAGATGGTGGATGTCGAGGGTGAGCGCCACGCCATCGTAGCCCGCCGCCTTGATCAGGTGGAGCGCGTCGTCGAGGCGGTGGTTGGCCGCGCCGTTGGTGTTGTAGGCGAACCGGAGCGTCACGCCGCCCTCCCCTTCCGCTGGGCGAGGCGGAAGGGCGCGTGGTGCGATTCCGGCTCGCGGTAGAGCGGATAGTGCCGCCCGACGATCCGCTCGGCCAGGGCCACGTCGAACAGCGGCTGGCCGCCGAACCGCTCCAAGGCCTCCGGGGTGAGACGCACCGGGCGCAGGGTCTCGCTCTCGGTGCCGAACGTGATCAGCGGGTGGTCGCGGTCGAGAAGCTTCTTCGTGTTGCGCTCGCCGATCCGGTAGTAGCTCATGGTCTCGACCTCGAGCCCCGGCACGATCGCCTTCACGACGCCGACCCCGCCCCCCGGGGGCGTGCAATCGACGTAGAGCACGTCGAACCCGGCCTCCAGCAGCCGGTCGCAGGCGATCTTCCCCCGGGCGTGGCCGTCGGCGGCCGGGGTCGAGGGCAGCTCGGCGAAGCTTTTCGTGCTGCGCTCGGAATAGACCGTGTCGGCCAGCACGCCGCGCAGGTCCGCCGCCGGCATCTCGATCCATTCGAGCATGGCCTGCAGGGCGCGGCTCTCCTCCAGGTCCAGGCTGGGCAGCGCCTTCTGGATGAACGCGTCGACGTAGCCCGGCGGCGTCACCGTGGCGGCCATGTCGAGGGGGCCGTGGCCGAAGGTCTTGCGGACCCGCGCGGCCTGGAACTCCAGGAGCGCCTTGCGCAGCGCCCGCTCCCGGTCCGGGTCGCAGGCCTCGCCGCAGGCCGAGAGGGCGATCGGCGCCGGGGTCCGCGCCGGATCCTCGTCGTAGCCGACGACGTAGAGGTTGGTCAGGCCGAACTGGTCGGTGGCGAATTTCGGGAGCGCCCGGATCCCGAGCTCCTTGAGCCGGGCCAGCATCGCGGCGTTCTCCGGACCGATCCCCTCGAGGTCGAGCATCACGCCCTGGTCGAGGGCCCGGAACAGCAGCCCGTTGCCGTCCCGCTGCAGCAGCTCCAGCACGCCGTGGCCCAGCGCGAAGGGCACGTCCGGGCCGGCGCCGAGGCCGTTGGTGATCAGGTTGGTGAAGGGCTTGTAGCCCTCCGACAGCTCGAAATAGTCGGTCGCGGCGACGTCGAGGGGCATCAGGACGATCTCGCCCGTCGCGTGCCGGACGCTGGGGGTCCATTCGAGCACCGTGTCGCGGCCGACCGGGGAGCCGGCGGGCAGGCAGAGGGTCAGCGGGTCGGCGACCGACTTGGCGCCGTAGACCCGGACGAGATCGGTGTAGCTCGCCCGCTCCTTCGCCCGCGGCAGCACCGCGAGCGACGGCATCAGGTTCTCGGCGATCTCCGCGACGGCGCCGATCAGCGCCTCGTCGTCGGTGGCGCCGTAGCCGATGCCCGACGGCATCGCGCCCACGAAGAACGGGTCGTCGAGAAACAGGGCCACGAACCAGACCGGGACGCCGGTGCGATCGAGGGGCGCCAGCGGGAAGCCGACGACGCGCCCCTCCGGCAGGACGTCGAGATAGGCCTTGACCGGGTCCGGCAGGGTCCCGGGCAACCCCTCGATCGGCCGCTTGGCGCCGAAGCGGTAGGGGCGCGGCGCCTTGATCCGCTCGTGGCGGGCGCGGTCGTCCTGGTCGTGAAAGGCGTCTGGTTGGGTCAAGTCGTGTTCCCGTCTGCCGCGAACCGGCGCCGAGCCCTGTCCCATCCACCCACCTCATCCTGAGATGCCGAAGCGCAGCCGAGGCCTCGAAGGAGGGCTCCAGAAGGCGCTGTGCTCCCTGGAGCCCTCCTTCGAGGCTGCTGCGCAGCACCTCAGGATGAGGGCACGGGTTGAATGGATCGGGTCCCGGCTCGGTGTTGTGTCATCCTGTCCTGCGGTCGCTACCCTTGCCCGTAGGCGCGGGCGACGAGCCGCATCGTGTGAAGGTCGCGCGAGGCCGAGTACGCGGCCCGCTCCTCGGGCCGGCGCAGGGCCGAGCCGAAGGCGCGCACCTGCTCGGCGAAGGGCGAGCTGTCGGCGTCGAAGGCGAGCGGCTCCGCGCGGCCGCTGGCGCCGTCGATGAAGGTCAGCGAGCCGCCGGCCGTCTGGCCCATCGTGTTCTCGGCGACGAGCAGGCCCTTCGTGCCGACCACCTCCAGGCGGCGGCGGGGCAGTGCGTCGGGACAATTGTAGGCGACGTGCAGGCTCGCCAAGGCACCGCCCGCCGTCTGCCCGATCAGCAGGGCGCCGTCATCGACCGCGTAATCCTGGGCCTTGGTCTGGGTCAGGGCCGCGATGGTGGTGATCGGCTCGCCGAGCAGGAAGTCCACGAGGTCGAGCCCGTGCGGAGCGAGGTCCATCAGGGCGCCGCCGCCGGCCTGGGCGGCGTCGATCCGCCAGTTCGGCTGGCCGGCCTCCGACCAGTCGCGCCCGAGCCAGCAGGCGTAGACGATCCGCACGGTCGTGATCGTGCCGAGCCGCCCGGCTGCGACCTGCGCGCGGATCGCCCGGTGGGCCGGGTGGTGCCGCTGGTCGAAGGCGGTCCCGTAGAAGATGTTTTGCGACTCGACGGCCCGGACGATGGATTCGGCGTCCCCGAGCGTCGCCGCCATGGGCTTCTCGCACAGCACAGCCTTGCCGGCCGCAGCCAGCGCCTCGACGGCGCCACGGTGAAGATGGTTCGGTGTCGCCACGTAGACCGCCTCGACCGCGGGCTCGGCGATCAGGCCGGCGAGATCGGCGTGCCCGCGGGCGCCGGCCCGCTCGGCGGCCGCGCGGCTGTCCGGATTCGGATCGCTGACCGCCACCAGCCGGTGGCCGGCGGCGCGGATGCCCGGCTCCATGTAGTCGCGGGCGACCCAGCCGTAGCCGACGATGCCCCAGCCGACCGCGTCCATCACCAACGCTCCGGCAGATCGACGAATTCGCGCACGCGCACGCGCTGCGTCTCCGACGCTTCGAGGCCTTCGTCGAAAGTCAGCGTCTCGGGTCCGGGTGAGCGCAGCGGGTAGGTGGCGCGGGGGCCGTATTCCGCCTCGTAGCGCTCAGAGGGCCAGCGGATGACGTAACCCTCGCCTTCGGGCGCGTAGAGCGGGTTGAGCCGCAGCACGGTCCCCGGCTTCGGCAGGGTCAGCCCGTCGACCAGCGCGCGCGGCGCCGGGCGCATGCCGGGACCGCACACCAGCGAGAACGCCTCGCAGCTCCGCAGGGCCGCGGGCTCCTGCGGGCCCGGCGCCCGCGCCGCGACCAGCGCCCGGGTCAACTCCGCATCGTCGTAGACCAGGGCGTCGGGAAACAGCTCGGCGATCTCCTCGGCCGTCACCGCTCGGCCGGCCGAGAAGCCCGGGCAGTCGCGGTTGTGGATGTGGCTCAGCGCCAGCCAGCCGTCATCGCCGGCATTCTGGCGGAGACTCTCGAGCAGAGCCGCCTTGTCGTCGAGGAAGTAGAAGGCGTCGTTGCACACGACCAGATCGACGGGAGCCCCCGGGATCGGCCAGTGGGCTGAGCCGGCGTCGAAGCAGACGAGCTGCGCCTTCTCGGCGACGACCCAGTGGCGGGCCACCCAGAGCTTGGCGAAGACCACGTCGGCCCCGGCGACCTTGCAGCCGCGCCGCTGCAGCTCCCGCAGGTAGTGGCCGATGCCGCAGGCGAATTCGAAGACGCACACGGGCTCGTTCCAGTGCGCCTCCAGCAGCGACAGGCCGGCCAGGAAGGTCGGGTCGCTCCAGCGGTGCAGGAAGTAGTCGCCGACGCGTCCCCAGCCGAGGAGCTCGACCGCGTCGCGCAGGGTCGCGGTGCGGCGCTCCTTGATCAGGCGGATGATCCCGGCGGGATCGGCCGGCGGGCCGTTCCACCAATCGTCCTGATCGACCAGGAGGGCGGCCAGCGCCTCGTCGGGCTCGCCGGCGTCGAGATGGGCGAGCACCCGCTCGACCAGGGCGTCGCGGTTGATCCGCAGGTACGGGATGCCGTCGATCACGGGCCAGCGCGCGCCGGTCTCCGCGTCGCGCAGGGCGTGCGGGCCGTCGGCCTTCAGCGGGTTGCCGGTGTCCGGCGATCTGAGTTCGAACGGGATCATGGTTCTCGGGGCCGCCCGGGCAGATGGGCGACCGGGTCCGGCGATCAAGGGATGCGCATGTCGGCGAGGACACGATCGTGGAAGCCCTTCACCGGGCCGGCATGGACCAGCTCCCACTCGTCGAGCACCATCCCCATCGTGGTCGAGGCGCCGCGCAGGTGCTGGGCGATCTGCAGGACGCGGTCGATGCAGTCGGCCGCGTGGAAGGCGCGGCCCTCCGCGGTGGCGTCGTCGGGCAGGACCGCGCGGGCGCGCTCGACCTGACCGCGCAGGGGCTCGGCGAGTTCGGCGAGCGCCCAGGCGGTCGTGGTCGCCATGATCGGGCCGAGATGGTCGCCGAGCAGCATCTCGCCGGTGAAGCCGGCATCCGGCATCGCGGCGTTGTGGAAGTGGTGGGCCATCGCGGCCAGGAACACGGTGCCGGGATCGGCCCGGTAGAACGGGCTGAGGCAGACGCCGTAGACCGCCACGATCAGGCAATGCTCGGCGTGGTTCTCCGGCGGCTCCAGCAGGATCCGGGCGCGGCCGGGACAGGTGACGCCCGCCCGCGGCTGCTGCGCCAGGGCGCCGACGAAGCCCGGCAGCGGCCCGGGCCGGCCCGCCGGACGCGGCGCGAGCCGCGCGCGCAGGCGGTCGCGGAGATCGGGATCGAGGTCCCCGGTGACGGCGTCGAAGCCCGCCACCAGCACCGCGGAGGCGGCCTCGTCCGAGAGCCCCGCCGCGGTCAGGAAGGCCGCGTCGAGGTCGCAGAGGCGCGTCGCCGCGAGGGTGACGGCCGCGATGTCGAGGGCGACGTCGTCGGGCGCGCCGCCGCCGGTGAGGAGCCCCCACCCCTGCGCGAACAGCCGCTCGGCAATCGACCCCTGGCGGCCCGCCGAGCGGACGCGCTTGAGGTCGTTCATCTCGACCAGGAGGTCGCGCAACGCCTCCGGCGCGGCGGCGCCGGAATGGGGCGACTGAGTCTCGCTTGGCATCGTCTCGTTCCGAAAAGCCGCCCCCTGGTTTCGACGACGCCTAGTGCACGCCCAGCCAGTCGCGGAGCATCTGCTCCTGCTTGCCGAAGGCGTGCTCCGGCCCGTGGCCGTTCTTCACCATCGGCGCCTTGAAGAAGGTGGAGAGCTGCTCCTGCACGCCGCCGTCGCCGCGCTTGCTCGCGAGATCGAGCACGCGGGCGATCTCGATGACGAGCGGCGCGGCCAGGATCGAGTCCTTGCAGAGGAAGTTGACCTTGATCTGCATCCGCTGGCCCATGAAGCCGGTGACGTCGATGTTGTCCCAGGCCTCCTTGTCGTCGCCGCGCGGCCGGTAATAGTGGATGTGCACCAGGTGGTCCTCGACCGGGTAGCCGAGGATCGAGTCGAGCACCGTGCCCTTGGTGTTGAGCTTCGACTGCAGCGAGTTCGGGTCGTTCAGGGCGAGGCCGTCGCGGTTGCCCAGGATGTTGGTCGAGAACCAGCCGTCGACGTGGAGCGCACGCGCCTTGAAGGCGGGGGCCAGCACAGTCTTCATCATGGTCTGCCCGGTCTTGCCGTCCTTGCCGGCCACCGGGACGTTCAGCTCCTTGGCGAGCTCCAGGAGCGCCGGCACGTCGGCGGCCACGCTCGGGGTGAAGTTGGCGTAGGGGATGCCGCTCTTGATCGCCGCGTATGCGTAGAGCATCGCCGGGGAGATCGCCTCGTCGCTCGAATCCAGGCCCTTCTCGAAGGCGGCGGTCGAGTTCAGGGTCGGGTCGTTGAGGTCGGGCCAGCGCTCCGTGGAGGCGAGGTTCACCACGACGACGTCGTCGAGGTTGCTCTCCTTCTGGAAGCGGCGGAGGTCGTTGGCGATCACCGAGACCGCCTCGCGGTGGTCCTTGGCGACGATCCGGTTCTGGCCGTCGATGTTCTTGCAGAACTTGGCGCTTCCGACCGCCGGCCAGGGCGTGATGCCCTTCAGGACCTGGGCGCCGTTCTCGATATCGTCCTTCGAGAGCACGCCGTGCCCGCTCGCCGCGGAGGCGAGGTCGTCGCCGTTCAGGTCCCAGCCGCCGAAGACGAGGTCCTTGTAGTCGGCCATGCCGGCCACAGAGAGACCGGCGAGCGGCAGCCCGTCGAGACGGTTGGAGCCGGATTTGATCATCTCGATGCCGGCGATGGCAGTGGTGGCGACAGCGCCTCCCATGCCTACGAACGCGACACCGACGCGGCGACCGGACTGCATGCTCATCGGTAACTGATGTCCTTGTGCGGACGCGGGTGGCGTCTTGAAGGGTCCGTCCTGGGACGGAAATTCGCCCCCCCGGGGCCGTACCTAACTGGCTCGGCGGTGCCGCGTTCCAAGCCGAATGCGACAACATTGCCCCACCGTCCTCCCGCGCGGGGCCGGCCGGCGGCGTTAACGTGACCCTAACGAGCAGGGTTAACCCTTCCTTGACCGTGCCACGCTTGGATCACGGGGCCGTCCCATTCTGGTCACGGCCGGCGTCGATAGGGCCGCCGCTTCCGGAAAAAACCCGGCCGTCAGAGCCGGGCGGACGCAAGGACCGATCTGAAGAGGACCAATGATGGGGGTTTTCCCGGAGCCGGCGCGTCGCGCCGACGACGTGAGCCGACTCGTGCCGCAGACCCTGACCGGCACGGGCCATTTCGAGGATGAAGCCGTGGCGTGGCTGCCGCGGGCCGGACGCGAGACAGGGCGCCGGTCACTTCGCCGCACCGGCCTCGGCCGGATCTCCGGGACGCTGGCCCTGGGGCTCGTCGCCGGGTTCGGCCTGCCGCAGGCCGCCTTCGCGCCCGCCTACTTCGCGCCGGCCGCCCAGGCCCATGACCGGGTCGACACCAGCCCGCGGGCCGCGCAGGCCCTCGCACAACGCGCGTCCGAGCCCGCGGTTCCCGCAGAGGCTCGGGCGGCCAAGGACGCCTGGAACGGCCTGCCGGTGCCGGAGCAGGAGCCCGCCACCACGGCCCTGATCCAGGAAGACCTCGCGGCCCTGCCGCGGGTCACGCAGGAGCAGGACGCGGTCAAGTTCGGCGAGCGCAGCGTGCCGCGCAAGGTGGTCGACACGATCGTCAAGGCCTCCGACGAGGCCGGCGTCGATCCGGTCTACATGATGGCGCTGGCCGACAAGGAATCGAGCTTCGACACGGACGCGAAGGCTGCCACATCCTCGGCGCAGGGGCTGTTCCAGTTCGTCGCCCGCACCTGGCTGGAGATGATCCGCGATTACGGCGCCCGCTACGGGCTCGCCGAGGAGGCCGCCGCCGTGAAGGGCCGGGGCGCCGCGATCACCGTCGCGGGCAGCATGCGCGCCCGGGTGCTCGGCCTGCGCAACGACCCGCGCGTCGCCGCGCTGATGGCGGCCGAGCTGATCAAGCGCGATCGCGAGCGGATCGAGGCCCGGGTCGGGCGCGCGCTCACCACGACCGAGCTGTACCTCGCCCATTTCCTCGGCACGGCGAGCGCCGGCCGCTTCCTGTCGCTCTCCTCCGAGAAGCCCGACGAGGTCGCCGGACGCGAGTTCCGCACGGCGGCCCGGGCCAATCGCAGCCTGTTCACCGAGAAGACGGGCGGCAAGCGCCGCAGCCTGACCGTGTCCGAGCTGCACGACCGGATCGACGGCATGATCGACCGGCGGCTGACCCGCTACCAGGGCGTGGCGGCGGTCGCCGAGGCCCTCGACAAGGCGCCGGTCCAGAGCGACGTCGCCGCCGCCGAGGAGACGGCTCCCGTGGCCGGCAACCGCCGCGTCGAGGTGACGGAGGCGCTGCCACCGGACGGGGTGTGAGGACCCCGTCGGGGCGCCCGCTCGCCTGAGCCAATTGCCTGAGCAAGTTGGATCGCCGCTTCGGCGCGCCGGGTCTGTCGGATTGACAGTCCTCCCTGCCGACATCGTCCCCGATCGAGGCGCCGTCCCCGATCGAGGCGCCCAGATGTCACCTCGGGCGGATCTCGGGCAGGCCCGAGACCCGTCGGGAGAGGGGGGCGTGAAAATGAGGAATGGCGCGGCTCTCCCGCACGGAATCGTCTTCGTTCCGAACCGTCGCGACGCGATCGGGAACGGCTCTCGCGCCGACCGCGGTTCCGGCTTCCGGCCCCGCCCGCGGCGCCCCGGAGCATCCGGCGGTTCAGGGGCGGCGCATCGGGGCCGGAGACGGGCTCTCGCCCGACCGCCGAGCAGCGTCAGACCTCGGCTTTTAAGGCACTGTTAACCATAGCAAGACCAATCCTGTCGGCAGACTACTTCTCTAAGAGACGCTTGGCGCCGATGCCCCGCTACTTCATCGATCTGCACGACGGCTCGCAGCCGATCCACGATGAGGTCGGGTTCGACCTGCCGGATCTGCCGGCGGCCCGCGCCAAGGTCACCCGGATCATGTCGGCGATCGCCCGCGACATGCTGCCGGACGTCGAGCGCCAGGATTACGTGGCCTGCGTCCGCGACGGCGTCGGCAAGGTGGTCTACCGAGCGCGCCTGTCCCTCGCCGCCGAGATGGTGGAGTGAGGCGGGCGCCCTCCGCGCCCGCGATGCGCCCCTGAGACCGCGCCGAATCCGCCCTGAGGCTCCCCGCCGCGCCGCGGCGGCGCTTGACCGCCCCCCGGTTCCGGCCATCTCGGATCCATGAAACGGCGCAGCCTGCTCACGGTCGCGAGTGCGGCCACGGTCATGACGCTCGGCGGCGTCGGCTACGCCGCGCACCGGCGCGGACGGAATCCCTATTACCGCGGCCCGACCTCCGACCATTTCGACGGGCTGCGGTTCTTCCTGCCGGGACAGTCGACCGACAAGGCGCTGCCGGACGTGCTGCGCTGGCAGGCCAAGCGGCAGCGCGAGCCCTGGCCGAAGAGCTTCCCCAGCCCCTATCCTGCCGACCGGCCACCGGAGCGGGTCGAAGGCCTGCGGGTCGTGCTGATCGGCCACGCGAGCTACCTCGTGCAGGTCGCCGGCCGGAACATCCTGATCGATCCGGTCTTCGCCAAGCGCGCGAGCCCGGTCCGCTTCGCCGGGCCGAAGCGCGTCAACCCGCCGGGGATCGCCCTCGCCGACCTGCCGCCCATCGACGCGGTCCTCATCACCCACAATCACTACGACCATCTCGACGGGCCAAGCCTCGCCCGGATCTGGCAGGCGCACCAGCCGCTGATCGTGGCGCCCCTGGGCAACGACACGATCCTGCGCGGCTACGACGACACGATGCATGTCGAGACCCGCGACTGGGGGCAGTCGGTCGATCTCGGCGACGGGCTGCAGGTCCACCTGACCCCCGCGAACCACTGGTCGGCCCGGGGCGTCAACGACCGACGGATGGCACTGTGGTGCGCCTTCGTGCTGACCTCGCCCCGCGGCGTGCACTACCATGTCGGCGATACCGGCTTCGGCGACGGCGCGCTGTTCTCCGACGTCCGGGCCCGGTTCGGGCCGCCGCGCCTCGCGACGCTGCCGATCGGCGCCTACGAGCCGCGCTGGTTCATGCAGGCCCAGCACGTCGATCCGGCCGAGGCCGTGAAGGCCTTCACCCTGCTCGGCGCCGAGCAGGCCCTCGGCCACCATTGGGGCACGTTCCAGCTCACCGACGAGGGCATCGAGCGGCCCGTCGAGGCGCTCGCGGCGGCCCTCGGCGGCGCCGGTATCCCGGCCGAGCGCTTCGTCGCACTCCGGCCGGGCCAAGTCTGGGAGGCCTGACCCGCGCTGTCTCCGGGCTGTCTCCGCGCTGTCTCGGGAAGCGACGGCAGGCGCAGGCGGGCATTGGGCACGATGCGTGCATCATTCTGTATGCAGCATGGGGAGGAGGCTGGGGCAGCGCCGTCGCGCGCCTGACGGCCGGTGCCGCTCCGTGCGGCGCCCGCGCCTTCAGCCGAGAGACACGATGGACCCGATCAAGCCGACACGCCGATCCCTGATGGCCGGGGGCGTCGCCCTCGCGGCGCTGGGAGCGGCGGGCCGGGCCGGCGCGCAGGGCGCGGCCCCCGGCACCCTGACCTACGGCATCTCCATGACCGACCTGCCGCTGACCACCGGGCAGCCGGACCGGGGCGCGGGCGGCTACCAGTTCACCGGCCTGACCCTCTACGACCCCCTGGTCGCCTGGGAGCTCGACGTCGCCGACCGGCCCGGCAAGATGGTGCCGGGCCTCGCCACCGCGTGGGAGGCCGACCCGGCCGACCCCAAGGTCTGGACCTTCCACCTGCGCGAGGGCGTGGCCTTCCACGACGGCTCGGCCTTCGATGCCGACGCGGTGATCTGGAACTTCGACAAGGTGCTGAACAAGGAGGCGCCGCATTTCGACCAGCGGCAGGCCGCCCAGGTCCGCCCGCGCCTGCCCGGGGTCGCGAGCTACCGGAAGCTCGATGCCAAGACCGTCCAGGTCGTCACCAAGACGCCCGACAGCCTGTTCCCCTACCAGATGCTCTGGTTCCTGATCTCGTCGCCGGCGCAGTACGAGAAGGTCGGGAAGGACTGGGCGAAGTTCGCCTTCGAGCCCTCGGGGACCGGGCCGTTCCGGATGGGGCAGCTGGTGCCGCGGGTGCGCCTCGAGCTGCTGCCGAACGTCGGCTACTGGAACCCGAAGCGGGTCCCGAAGCTCGCGAAGCTGACCCTCACCTGCGTGCCCGAGGACCTCGCCCGGGTGAACGCGCTCCTGTCCGGCAGCGTCGACCTGATCGAGGCGCCCGCGCCCGACGCGGTGCCGCGCCTGAAGGCCGCCGGCATGCGGGTCGTGGGCAACGAGACGCCCCATGTCTGGAACTACCACCTGTCGATGCTGGAGGGATCGCCCTGGCGCGACCTGCGCCTGCGCAAGGCCGCCAACCTCGCCATCGACCGCGCGGGCGTCGTCGAGCTGATGGGCGGTCTCGCCCAGCCCGCGGTCGGGCAGGTCCAGGAGTCGAGCCCGTGGTTCGGCAAGCCGGGCTTCAGGATCCGGACCGACGTCGAGGCGGCGCGCAAGCTCGTCGAGGAGGCCGGCTACTCGGTGAAGAACCCCGCGAAGGCCACGGTCCTGATCCCGACCGGCGGCACCGGGCAGATGCTGTCGCTGCCGATCAACGAGTTCGTCCAGCAGAGCTGGGCGGAGATCGGGATCCAGGTGGAGTTCAAGACCGTCGAGCTGGAGGTCGCCTACACGGCGTGGCGCCAGGGCGCCGCGGATCCGAGCCTCAAGGGCGTGAGCGCCGGCAACATCGCCTACGTCACGTCCGACCCGTTCTACGCGATCCTGCGCTTCTACGATTCGCGTCAGATCGCGCCGAACGGCGTGAACTGGAGCCACTACCGCAACCCCGAGGTCGACGCCCTCTGCGACAAGGTGAAGGCGAGCCTCGACGTGGCCGAGCAGAACCGGCTGCTCGCGCGCATCCACGAAATCGTCGTCGACGACGCCGTGCAGGTCTGGGTGGTTCACGACACCAATCCGCACGCGCTGTCGTCGCGGGTGAAGAATTACGTCCAGGCGCAGCACTGGTTTCAGGACCTCGCGACGCTCGCCTGATCCATCCGAAACTGTGAGGCGCGCGGGAAGAACGGGAGAACATCGGGAACGATCGGCGCGAAGACGGGTTGGACCCCGAACGCACGAAGGAGAGTCCCATGAAGACCCTGCTTGCCGGCGCCGTCCTGGCCGCCTCCCTCGCGAGCGTCGTCCCCGCCGCGGCGCAGCGAATCGAGATCGGCCCCGACGGGCCGAGCGTCGACCTGCGCTCCCGCGCCAATCGGGAGCGCGACTTCCGCCGCGAAGAGTATCGACGCGACCGCGCCTACGACGAGGACCGCCTCTACCGGCGGCAGCGCTTCGACGACGACCGCCCGGTGATGCGGCGCGGCTACGGATACTGACTCGCCGCGCGGATCGCCGTCCGGTGATTGCGCGTCCTCTTCGGGGGCCGGCTCGCGCCGGCCCCTTTTTCTATGCCGACTCGCCGGCGACCGAGCCGAGACGGCGCGCTCAACCCACAGGGTCGAATTTCGCACTTGCAGCACGGCGAGTCGGAGACTAGGAAGATCGAGCATCAAATTTCGGGAGCATCTGGCAATGACCCTCCGTTTCATCAGTGGCTTCGCGGCGGTGACCCTCGCGGTGTGCGGCCTCTCTGCTCCGGCCGCTCTCGCCAAGCCGGTGAGCGGAGCGAGCGCCGTCAAGATGATCGACACCGACAACGACGGCACCGTCGACATGAAGGAAGTGGAGGCGGTGGCCTCGGCGACCTTCGACCGTCTCGAGAAGGACTCGGACGGCACGCTCGACGCCAAGGAGCTGAAGGGCCGCCTGAGCAAGGCCGGCGTGCAGCAGGCCGATCCGGACAACGACGGCACCCTGGACAAGAAGGAGTACCTCGCGGCCGTCGGCGAGCGCTTCAAGATGGCCGATCCGGACAACGACGGCACGCTCGACGCCAAGGAGCTGAACTCCAAGGCCGGCAAGGCCCTCCTCGCCCTCATCAAGTAATACCGGCCGGACGCTCCTGATGGTGCGTCGATGAGTGAGGCCCCCGCGGAGCTGCCGCGGGGGCCTCACCGCGTTTTAACCATCCGTTCACCTTGCCGGACCGCGCCATCCGCCGGATCTGCACGCAAAAGTTGTGGTTTGTCGCCGACCTTTTCTGGCATGCCCCCGCATCGGCCCTCATACGGCATCGGGCATCGGCGTCTCCGCGCTCCGTCGCGCGGGCCGGCGGACCGTTCGGCACCCGGTTTACCCATCCGGAGAGATGCGACGCTCGACCGCTCGCCGGGCACGCCGGGGGGAGTTGACGGCTCGCAACCTGTAGGTGCACCCTCGAACTGGTTGAGGGACCAACACGATGCGCGACGGCTCACCAGAGGACGAAGCGAACGCGAGACGCCGCGCGGAACTGTGCGCGCTGGCCGACGGGCGTGACACCGGCACCGGGCGGGACGCCGACGTCGCGGATGCGGACCCGACGGACCGGCTCGGCGAGCTCGGCGACGCGCTGCTCGCCGCCTATCAACTGGCCGAGCAGGACGGCGATCCGCTGACCGTGGCGCTGCTCGAACAGGCGCTGCTGCGGACCGGGCGGCGCCTGGCGCGCGGCATGTCGCCCGCCGATGTCGGCATCGCCTGCCACTGAAGCGGCGCAGGATCCCGCTCGCGGCGCGCGACCCCTCCCCTGAGGCGATCGCCGGGACGCCGCGGCGGCCCGGCTACGCGCCCGGCGCGGCGCGGTCGAGGAAGGCGCGAAGGTAGGCGCCGACCGCGCCCGCGCGCTCGACGGCCAGCAGGTGCGCCGCGCGGGGCAGCACGACGAGCTCGGCCTGGGCGATGCCGCCGCAGATCTCCTCGGCCATGGCCGGAGGTGTCGAGGGATCGTCGCGGCCGGCGATGACCAGGGTCGGCGCGGTGATGGCTCCGAGCGCCGGACGGAGATCCATGCGTCCGATCGCCCCGCAGCAGACCGCGTAACCGGCCGGATCGCAGGCCAGGAATCGCTCGCGGACAGCCCGGACCGCCTCGGGGTCGCGCGCCGCGAAGCCCGGCGTGAACCAGCGCCCCAGCGTCGCCTCGACCACGGCCGACGTTCCCTGGGCGCGCACGGTCGCGGCCCGCTCATCCCAGCTCTGCTGGCTCGGCAGGAAGGCCGCCGTCGCCATCAGGGTGGCACTGAGCGCCCGTCCGGGATCGGCGCTCGCCAGCGCCTGCACGGTCATCCCGCCGAGCGACAGGCCGACCAGATGGGCCCGGCCGATGCCGAGGGCGTCCAGCAGGCCCGCGAGGTCCCCGGCCAGATCCGCGACCGCCGTGGGCCGGTCGCGCGTGTCCGATCCGCCGTGGCCGCGGGTGTCGTAGCACAGCGTCCGGTAGCGTCCCGCGAGCGCCGGCAGGAGCGCGTCCCACATCTCAAGGGTCGCCCCCAGCGAGTTCGAGAAGGCGACGACCGGAGCGTCCTCGGGACCCTCAAGGTGGTAGCGGAGGCCGAGTCCTCCGACGGTGATCTGCGGCATGCGGCTCTCTCCGGTCCGGGCTCTCGAGGGTGTCGCGCCGGCGGGCGGCGGGGCGGGGATCGCGGGCATCGCCATCCCCCGACGGCATTCAGGCGCGGCCAAGGGGAATCAGGCCCCAGCCACGCTCGTGGAGGTAGTACAGCACGGTCTTGGTCACGGTCTCGGTCGAGGCGATCGAGCCGGCGACCAGCACGCTTCCGGTGAACAGATAGGACAGCAGCAGCGTGTCGAGGCTCCCGACGACGCGCCAGCTCATGGCCTTGGCGATCGAGCGGAGGCGGCTCTCCCCGGCGGGGGGCGCGCCCGTCCGGGCGGGCTCCGGCGCGCGGCCATCTTGGGTCGGGACGTTGTCGGCGGGCATACGGGCTCCCTGCTGTCCATCCGAGACACGCGCGGCGGCGCTGTCCGTTGCGGGCCGCGCCACCGGATGCCGTCCCGTCGGACCGCCCGGCGCGCGGATGACGATGCCGCGAGCCCGGCGATCCGGAGGATCGTCTTCAACATGAGCTAATGCGCCGGCGGCCGAAACGCTCGACAAGAGCGGCGGCGAGGCCAGAGGAGATCAGCGATGCACGAGCCTGCGATGGGCGACGCCGCGACCCGCCCGGCGGAGTTCTGGGACACGGTCGGCGGTCTGGTGACCGCGAAGGTCGAGCCGGTGATCGGCCGCGCCGACAAGCAGCGCAGCCCGGTGATCGACTACCTGCGCGACTTGGAGGCCCTGGCGCGGCGCCAGTGCAGCAGCCGCGAGACGGTCCAGATCATCGCCTCGGGGCGGCGGCTTCTCGGGGACCGCAGCGAGATCGGGCCAGCGGACGGGCCGTTCACCCGCGCCTGAGCCGGGCACCCGGCGCCGCGCGCGATCGCGCGGCGGGTGCGGCCGGGCTGCCCATCAGGGCCGCCCGCGCCCCGGCGGCCGAGCGGGCACCGCCCGCGCCGCCCGCGACCGGACCAGGTAGATCGCCGCCGCCACCGCCCAGGCGGCGCAGGTCGGTGCCACCCATTGCTGCAGGTTCGGCAGCGACCAGCCGTACAGGAACTCGGCGCCGAGATGCGCCTGCACGGCGTCCCAGCCCGCATGCTTGATGTCGTGCTCCCGCTGCCCGGCCTCGCGGCCGTAATAGTAGGTCGAGACCACGAGCGCCGCGACGCCTTCCGGGCGGGGGCTGCGCAGCAGGATCAGCGCGGCCGCCATTCCGGCGGTCTCGGGGATCGCCGTCAGCGCGTGGCTCATCGCCGGGTTCGCGACCATGTAGGCGACGAGCGTTCCGAGCATGGGCGGCGCTTACACCAATCCCGACGCGGCGTCTGCGGCGACCCGGATCCGCGCCCGCGTTCGCGCGCGCCTTCGCGCGTGCATCCGCGGCCGGCGCCGCGCGGTTGACCCAGCGAGGCAGGGGCATCGGAGCCGCGCATGACCGACACCTACGAACTCGGCCGCTTCGTCGCCGCGCAGGAGGGCGTGTACCCGCGCGCCCTGGCGGAATTGCAGGCCGGGGACAAGCGCAGCCACTGGATGTGGTTCGTCTTCCCGCAGATCGCCGGGCTCGGCGCGAGCCCGATGGCGCAGCGCTACGCCATCGGGTCGCTCGCGGAGGCCGAGGCCTACGCGGCGCACCCGGTGCTCGGCGCGCGCCTGCGCGCCTGCACGGCGGCCGTCAACGCCGTCGCCGGGCGCTCGGCACACGCGATCTTCGGCTCGCCCGACGATCTGAAGTTCCGCTCCAGCATGACGCTGTTCGCCCGCGCCGTGCCGGGGGAGCCGGTCTTCGCCGACGCGCTCGCGCGCTACTTCGACGGCGTCCCCGACCCGCGGACTCTGGCGAAGCTCGGGGCGGGCTAGGGCGTCACCGGCCCCACAGGCCGACCCGCTCGGCCCGGGCCTGCTCCTCCGCGCCCAGGAGGTCCGGTGGGGCGTCCTCCGAGGCGCGGGCGCCGCCCGCCGCCAGGATCAGCCCGGCGAGGTCGTCGCCCTCGATGCGGCAGCGGGCCGTGGCCCCGTCGGACAGGCCGCTGCAGACGACCTCGCGACGGCGCAGGTAGCTGGCGAGCTGGCGGGCGAGGTGGCCGCGCTCGCCGACCACGCCGAGGAGGCGCACGACTCGCCCGCGCAGGTTGAGGGTGCCGGTGTCGATCACCTCCGGCACGCCGCGGACCTCGCCAACCGCGGCCGGCTCGGGTGCGGGTGCCGTCGCCCGGGCCGGCTCGGCCCGCTCCGCCGAGGGGCGGGCCCTGCCCTTCGCGAGCTTCTCGGTGGCCCGCTGGACGAAGTCGTGGAAGATCCCGGCCGGCATCTCGCCGCCGAACATGCGGTTCATCGGACTGTCGTCGTCGTTGCCGACCCAGATCCCGACCACGAGGTCGGGGGTCATGCCGACGAACCACGCGTCGCGGAAATCCTGGCTCGTGCCGGTCTTGCCGCCGATGATCTGGCCCGGCACCCGCGCTGCGCGGCCGGTGCCGGATTCCACCACCGCCTGCAGCGAGTCGAGCATCATCGTGCGCGGTTCCTGCGCCAGCATCGGCCCCGGGGCCGCGTCGGTGCGGACGTAGAGCGGCTGCGGCGCGGCCCCGCGGATCGCCTGGATGCCGTAGGTCTGGAGCGGGGTGCGCCCGGACAGGACCGAGCCGTAGGCGCGGGTCATCTCCAGGAGGCTCACGGCGCCCGAGCCGAGGACGAGGCTCGGCACGTTGGGCAGGTCGGACTGGATCCCGAGCTTGCGGGCGGTGGCGATCACCGCCGGGATGCCGACATCCTGCCCGAGCTGGGCCGCCACGGTGTTGATCGAGAGCGCGAAGGCGGTCCGCAGGGGCACGGCCCCCCGGTAGCGGCCGTCGTCGTTCTCGGGCTGCCAGTCGCCGATCTGGATCGGGCGGTCGACCATCACGGATTCCGGCGTGTAGCCCTTCTCGTAGGCCGTCAGGTAGGCGAGGAGCTTGAACAGGGAGCCGGGCTGGCGCTTGGCCTGGACGGCGCGGTTGAACTGGCTGTCCTCGTAGTCGCGGCCGCCGACCATGGCGAGGATCGCGCCCTCCTTCGAGAGCACCACCATGGCGGCCTGGCCGACCTTGCGGCGGGCGCCGTCCTTGTCGAGGCGGCGGGCCACGACGCCCTCGGCGAGGCTCTGCAGGTCGAGGTTGAGGGTCGAGCGCACCGTCATGTCGCCGTCCGTGCCGGCGAGGCGCTTCACGTCGCCCGCGATCATGTCGAGGAAGTAGTTGGTGCCGGGCGGCGCCTCGGGGGGCGACTTGAGGGTCACGCTCTGCTTGCGCGCGGCATCGGCCTCTCCTTGCGTGATCGCGCCGGTCTCGACCATGGCCTGGAGCACCACGTCGGCGCGCTCCTTGGCGCCGCCGAGGTTGCGGGTCGGGGCGAGCTGCGAGGGCGCCCGCACCAGCCCGGCCAGCATCGCCGATTCCGGCAGGTTCAGCGCCTTGGCGGGCTTGCCGAAGTAGCGCCGCGCCGCCGCGTCCGCCCCGTAGGCGCCGGCGCCGAAATAGGCGGAGTCGAGGTAGCCGAGCAGGATCGCGTCCTTGCTCATCGTCGATTCGACCCGCAGCGCCAGGAAGGCCTCCTGCACCTTCCGCCAGAGCGTCTTCTCCTGGTTGAGGGAGGTCAGGCGAACGTATTGCTGGGTGATGGTCGAGCCGCCCTCGCGCACGCCGCCGCCGCGGAGATTGCGCCACGTCGCCCGGGCGAGGCCGCGCAGGTCGATGCCCCAGTGACTGTAGAAGCGGCGGTCCTCGATCGCCACGATCGCCTGGGCGAGGTGCGGCGGCAGGTCGGCCGCGGTGAGCTTCTGGCCCCGGAAGCTGCCGCGTGTGGCGAAGACCCGGCCGTCGTCGGCCTCGACGGTGATCGCCCGCTGGCCGGTCTCGACCACGGCGCCGCCCAGCGGCGGCAGGCTCACGAAGGCGGCGAACAGGTAGATCGCCAGCGCCAGCGCCGGCAGCAGGACCACCAGGGCGGCGGCGATCACGGCCGGGTGCCGGCGGCCGAGGATCGGGCGACGTCGCCGAGTCCGGACGCGCGCGCCCGTCTCGGCGGCGGGCGGGAGATCGGCCCGCGCTCGCGCCGCGCGCTCCGCCGCGCGGGCCGACAGGGCCCGGCCGGTCCGCGCGAGGCCGAGTCCGGCCGCGGCGAGGAGGGTCCGGAGATGGCGCGCGAGGTCGCGCGCGGCGCGCCCAGCCTCCCGGGCGGCGAACCGCGGGTCCGGAGCGTCGGCGGCGGGATCCGGCTTCGGCGGTTTCGGCCCGTCGGCCGGGGCGCGTTCCGGCGCGTCGGGCGTCATCGTGGTGCGTGTTCCGGGACCGGTCGATCCGGCCGACCGAGCCTTCTAAGCCGCATCCGTCCCGGTGTCCCGCCGGTGCGGGGTCGCGGGACGGGCGCAGCGTCGATCGCGCCGCGACCGTGTGGATCGGGCCACGGGGTCCGGTCCGGCCGGGGCCGGCTCACCGGCCGAGCGGCGCTCCCGGACCGACGGCCCCGTGCTGGGCGCGCAGCTTGAAGGCCAGGATCAGCAGGAGGATGCCGAAGGCGAAGGTGTAGGAGCCGATCCACCACGTCAGCACCAGGGCCGACATGCCCGGGTTGATGAGCAGCGCGAGGCCGAACAGGATCGACACGACCCCGCCCAGGACGAGCCACCAGCGCCCGTAATGGAGGTGCAGGCGGAAGGCCGCGGCGATCATCAGGCCGCCGGTGACCAGCGCCCAGGCGGCGAGCAGCAGGACGAACGCCCAGACGGCCGCGGCCGGCACCAGCACCGCCGCGACGCCCACGACGATGTCGACGAGGCCCTCGAGCAGCAGGAAGCCCCAGCGCTCGTGGCGCTGCGCGGCCCGGACCGCGCCGACGACGGCGAAGATTCCGTCGACGAGCATGTAGGCGGCGAAGAACAGGACGAGTGAGAGCACGAAGGCGCCCGGGGCGATGAACGCGACCGCCCCGAACAGGATCGCGATGACGCCGCGCAGGGCGACGAGCCACCAGTTCCGCGCCAGCGCCGCGCTCATGGCGTCGAGGCGCGCCACGCCGACGAGCGGGATGCCGGAGGGCGTGGTCGCGGGGCCGGATCCGGGGCTGTTCGGCGTCGGGGATGGGCTGCTGGTCATGGCGAACTCCTGGGCCTTCAGGCCGAGAACCGCGAAGGTTCCGGGCGCAGAACGCCGCAGTGCGGCATGCGTTCCTAGACGGGCCGATCTGCGCGTGGAACCTTGAGCCTGCGGCCGGCTTTTGCTGCCTGAGGCGGGCGATGCGACAAGCCCGGTCACCCCCGGGTGGCCGGCCCATCGGGCGACGACTTCCCATGTTTGACGATCAGCGGCACCTCTCCGAGGACGAGGCGCGCCCGCGGCCGGCCGACGGCCCGGCCGTCGCGCGCGAACGCGACGTGCTCGATCTCGGCCGCACCGAGCCGGCCGCCGATCGCGGGGCCGACCGCGAGGCCGCGCGCAAGCCCGGCACGGAGGGGGCCGACGACGCGCCCGAGGCGCAGGACGGGCAGGCGGGAGACGACGCCGAGGATGACGACGACGGCGCGCGGCGCCCCAGCGTCCTGCGGCGCCACCCCGTCGCGTTCCTGCTCGGCGGCCTCGCGGTCGTCGCGCTCTGCGTCGGGGTGTTCTTCTACTGGCTGCTCTACATGCATCCCTACGAGAGCACCGACGACGCCTTCGTCGACGCGCGCAGCATCTCGATCCAGCCGAAGGTCGGCGGCTACCTGGTGGACGTGCCGGTCACCGACAACCAGCACGTCGAGGCCGGCCAGATCCTGTTCCAGGTCTTCCAGCGCGACTACGACATCGCCCTCGACCAGGCGAAGGCGCAGGTCGCCGCCGACGAGGCCGGCATCAAGAACATCGACGCGCAGATCCAGGCGCAGTACGCCAACATCGACGTGTCCAAGGCGCAGGTCGCCACCGCCGAGGCGGCGCTGAAATTCGCCCAGGAGGACGCGGCCCGCTACAAGGACCTCGCCGAGCGCGGCTCCGGCTCGGTCCAGCAGTCGCAGTCGGCGACCTCGACGCTGCAGCAGCGGCAGGCGGCCGTGCAGAGCGCCAATGCCAGCGTGGTCGCCGCGCAGAAGCAGGTCGGCTCGCTCCAGGCCCAGAAGGCCTCGACCCAGGCGCAGCTCGGCCGCGACCGGGCGCAGGTCGAGCAGGCCGAGCTGAACCTCGGCTACACGACGGTGCGCGCCGTGCAGGGCGGCCGCATCGTGCGGCTCACCGGCGGCGTCGGCCAGCTCGCGCAGGCCGGCCAGACCCTGGCGATGTTCGTGCCCGACGACATCTGGGTGACGGCGAACTTCAAGGAGACGCAGATCACCGACATGCGGCCGGGCCAGCCGGTCGACATCGAGATCGACGCCTATCCCGGCCGCAAGATCCAGGGCACCGTGGCCTCGGTGCAGCCCGGCTCGGGCACCGCCTTCAGCCTGCTGCCGGCGCAGAACGCCACCGGCAACTACGTGAAGGTGACCCAGCGCATCCCGGTCAAGATCGTGGTCAAGAACTGGCCGACGGACGTGTCGATCGGCCCGGGCATGTCGATCGTCCCGACCGTCACGGTGCGGTGAGCGCCGTGGCTGGCCAGGCGAGCGCGGCCGCGCCCGGACGCAAGCCGGGTGCGGGGCAGGCGAGAGGAAGCAAGGCCGCGTCCGGCAAGGCCCCGGGCGGCCACAATCCGTGGCTGATCGCGGGCGTGGTGGCGCTGGCGACCTTCATGGAGGTGCTCGACACCACCATCGCCAACGTGGCCCTGCGCTACATCTCGGGCGGGCTCGCGGTCGGTCCCGACGAGGCGGCCTGGGTGGTGACGAGCTACCTCGTCGCCAACGCGATCACCCTGACCGCGTCGAGCTTCCTGGCCAAGCGCTACGGCCGCAAGGCCTTCTTCATGTGGTCGGTGGCGCTGTTCACCGTCTCGTCGATCCTGTGCGGCTTCGCCTGGAGCCTGGAATCCCTGCTGCTGTTCCGGGTGATGCAGGGGCTCGGCGGCGGCGGCATGGCGCCGCTCGCGCAGTCGATCCTGGCCGATTCCTTCCCGCCGGCGAAGCGCGGCCAGGCCTTCGCGCTCTACGGGGTCGCCATCGTGGTGGCGCCGGTGATCGGCCCGACGCTCGGCGGCTGGCTCTCCGACAACGCTTCCTGGCACTGGTGCTTCCTGATCAACGGGCCGGTGGGCGTGATCGCCCTCGGGCTGATGTACTGGCTGATCGAGGACAGCGACGCGGCCAAGAAGGAGCGCCGCGCCCTGGTCCGCAAGGGCATCCGCTTCGACATCGTCGGCTTCGTGCTGGTCGCCCTGTTCCTCGGCTCGCTGGAGGTGATCCTCGACGAGGGCCAGCGGAAGGACTGGTTCGGCACCTCGACGCTGATGAACGTCTCCGGCGTGCTGATGGTCGTCTCGTTCATCGCCATGATCCCGTGGCTGCTGACCCGCGAGAACCCGGTCGTCGACCTCCGCCTGATCGGCAACCGCCAGTTCGGGTCGTGCTTCCTGGTGATGATGTTCACCGGGGCGATCCTGATCGCCACCACGCAGTTCATCCCGCAGATCACGCAGGAATATTACGGCTACACCGCCACCCTGTCGGGCCTCGTCCTCGGCCCGGGCGGCATCGTCACGGTGGTGATGATGTTCCTCACCGGCCGGATCTCGTCCTACGTCCAGCCGAAATGGCTGATCGCCACCGGCATGACGATCGTGGCGCTCGGCATGTACGACCTGACCCGGATCGACGGCAGCACGACCTTCGCGTTCTTCGCGTGGTCGCGGGTCTATATCGGCATCGGCCTGCCGATGGTGTTCCTGTCGATCACCTCGGCCTCGTACGAGGGGATCCGCAAGGACCAGACCGATCAGGCCTCGGCGCTGATCAACGTCGCCCGCAACGTCGGCGGCTCGATGGGTGTCTCGCTCGCCCAGAACATCCTGGCCTACCGGAGCCAGTTCCATCAGAGCCGCCTGGTGGAGAGCGTCAACCCGGCCTCGCCGGCCTACCAGGAGACCATGCGGCAGGCGACGCAGTACTTCTCCGAGCACGGCTACGCCGGTGTCGAGGCCCAGAACCAGGCGACGGCGTGGATCGGGAGCGTGCTCAGCACCCAGGTGGCCTACTGGGCCTATATCGACGTGTTCTGGGTGCTCGGCCTCGTCGCCGCCTGCGCGGTCCCGCTGGCCCTGAGCCTGAAGAGCGTCAAGCTCGGCGGTGGGGCGCCGGCCGGGGGGCACTGAGGGCGGCGGCCGCGGCCGGGACGGCGCCCGGATTCCGGACGCGCCCCGGCCCGCGGACCGGCCCCCGAGCCCTAGCCCGGATCGTCGGCGGGCTTCTCGCCCGGTGCCGCGAACAGATCCTCCGGCGCGGCCACGGTGACGCGGCGCTGCGCCACGTCGAGGACCGGCACGAAGGCCTTGGTGAAGGGCAGGAGCGCGGTGGCGCCGCCGTTCGGCGGTCGCAGCTCCAGGAGATCGCCGCCGCCGTAATTCGGCACGGCCACGATCGTCCCGACGAGGGTTCCGGCCTCGTCCACCGCCGCGGCGCCGATCAGGTCGGCGGCGTAGACCTCGTCGTCGTCCTCGGGCGCGGCCAGACGGTCGCGGGGAACGAACAGGGCCACGCGGTTGAGCGCCTCCGCGGCGCTGCGGCCCGAGACACCCTTGACCCGGGCGATCAGCATGTCGGGCGACGAGCCGGGGGCGGGACGCACGTCGGCGAACGCCAGCGTCCGGCCGTCGGACGTCTGGAGCGCTCCGTAGCCGGCGATCGCCTGCGGATCGCCGGTGTAGGACTTGAGCCGGACCTCGCCGGTGAGGCCGTGCGCCCGCCCGAACTCGCCCAGCAGGACGAGGTTGGGATCGGGCGGCACGGGCGGCGGCGCCGGCCTGGGGGCCGGTGCCTTGGGCGAGGTCGCCGCGTCGGGCGCGATCTTGCCGATCGCCGTGCTCGTGCGGCCTCGGCGGCCGCCGTCGCGGGAGGTGGGACCTGCGGGGCGGCGCGCCATGACCGGTGCGCCTTACGCGGCGGCGTCCTCGGCGGGGGCGGCGGCCTTCTCGGCGCGCTTGGCGGCGCGCTCCTTGGCCTTCTCGCCCGGCTCCGCCTTCTGCGGGTTGTTGCGGGCCGGACGCTTGGCGAGGCCGGCCTGGTCGAGGAAGCGCAGGACGCGGTCGGTCGGCTGCGCGCCCTTGGCGAGCCAGCTCTGGATCTTCTCGTTGTCGAGCACGATGCGGGCCGGATCGTCCTTGGCCTTCATCGGGTCGTAGGCGCCGACCTTGTCGATGAAGCGGCCGTCGCGCGGGGCGCGGGCGTCGGCGACGACGATGCGGTAGTAGGGGCGCTTCTTGGCGCCGCCGCGGGTGAGACGGATCTTGAGGGCCATGGTCTGACTACTTTCGCTGTTGCTCGATCTGGGACTCGTGGTCCGCCTTGATCGACTGGTGGTGCCGAATGACTTCCTTGACCACGAAGGCCAGAAACTTCTCGGCGAAGTCGGGGTCGAGCTTGGCCTCGACCGCGAGCTTGCGGAGCCGGGCGACCTGACGGGCCTCCCGGTCCGGATCGGAAGGGGGGATCCCCTTTCGGGCCTTGAGCTCGCCGACCCGCTGCGTGCAGCGGAAACGCTCGGCGAGGAGGTGGATCAGCGCCGCATCGAAATTGTCGATGCTGTCCCGCAGGCGCGCGAGTTCGGGATCGACGGCCTGGGCCGCGAGCACGCTCATTTCTTCTTCCCCGGCATGAACCCACCGAGACCCGGCAGCTTCGGGCCGCCGAGGCCCGGAAGTCCGGGAAGCTTGGGCATCCCGCCCCCGCCCAGGCCCGGCGGCATCGGCGGCAGCTTGCCGCCGAACTGCTTCTCGAGCTGCGCGATCTGCTCCGGCGTCGGCTCCGGCATGCCGGGCGGGAGGCCGGGCATTCCACCGCCCATCCCGCCGCCGCCCAGGCCGAACATCGAGCCGAGCGCCTGCCCGATCCCGCGCTTGCCCTGGCCCATCGCCTTCATCATGTCGGCCATGGTCCGGTGCATCTTCAGGAGCTTGTTGATCTCCGAGACGTCGACCCCCGAGCCGGCCGCGATGCGCTTCTTGCGGCTGTTCTTGAGGAGGTCGGGGTTCTTCCGCTCCTGCGGGGTCATCGACGAGATGATCGCCCGCTGGCGCTTGAACATCTTCTCGTCGAGGTTGGCGCCCTCGACCTGCTTCTTGATCTGGCCCATCCCGGGCAGCATGCCCATCAGGCCGCCGATGCCGCCCATCTTCTCCATCTGGGCGAGCTGCATGGACAGGTCTTCGAGATCGAACTTGCCCTTGCGCATCTTCTCCGCGGTGCGGAGCGCCTGCTCGTGGTCGATGGTCTCGGCGGCCTTCTCGACGAGCGAGACGATGTCGCCCATGCCGAGGATGCGGTTGGCGACGCGGGCCGGGTGGAACTCCTCCAGCGCGTCGACCTTCTCGCCGACGCCGACGAGCTTGATCGGCTTGCCGGTGACGGCGCGCATCGACAGAGCCGCGCCGCCGCGGGAATCGCCGTCCATCCGGGTCAGGACGATGCCGGTGACGCCGAGGCGCTGGTCGAAGGCGCGGGCGGTGTTGACCGCGTCCTGGCCGGTGAGCGCGTCGGCGACGAGCAGCACCTCGTGGGGCTTCGTCGCGGCCTTCACCTCGGCGGCCTCGGCCATCAGGCCCTCGTCCACCGTGGTGCGGCCGGCGGTGTCGAGCATCACCACGTCGAACCCGCCGAGACGGGCGGCGTCCATGGCGCGCTTGGCGATCTGCACCGCAGACTGGCCGGCGACGATCGGCAGGCTCTCCACGCCGACCTGCTTGGCCAGCACCGCGAGCTGCTCCATGGCGGCCGGGCGGCGCGTGTCGAGGGAGGCGAGCAGCACCTTGCGCTTCTCGCGGTCGGAGAGGCGCCGGGCGATCTTGGCGGTGGTCGTGGTCTTGCCCGAGCCCTGCAGGCCGACCATCAGGATCGGCACCGGGGCGGGGGCGTTGAGATCGACGGTCTCGGCGTCGGTGCCGAGCATCGCCACGAGCTCGTCGTTGACGATCTTCACGACCATCTGGCCGGGCGTCACCGACTTGAGCACGACGGCGCCGACGGCCTTCTCCTTCACCCGGTCGGTGAAGCCGCGGACCACCTCGAGGGCGACGTCGGCCTCCAGCAGGGCGCGGCGCACCTCGCGCATGGCGGCGGTGACGTCGGCCTCGGTCAGGGCACCGCGACGGGTGAGTCCCGAGAGGATGCCGGAGAGGCGGTCGGACAGGCCTTCGAACATGATCCTGACGCCCCGCCGTTACTGCTCGAGCCCGGCGCGCTCGACGCGGCGCGCCTGGAGGGCGGCCTCGAAGCTGCGCAGGGCGCTCGCGAATTTGTCCCGGCACTCCGGGTTGCAGAAGCCCACCACGGCGCCGTTGTAGAGCGTCAGCGAGTCGGCCGAGATCGGCTTGCCCGACCACGGGCAGGTCTCGTTGATCGCGTCCTCGATCTTCAACGCTTCTTGATCTCGCGTCATGCGGGTGCCTCGGCCGGCGGATCCCGTCCTCGCATATCGGCCAACGCCCATCGCGTCCGAGGGCGCGGACGCGCTGTCGGGCGTTGACCTCCGGCCTCACGGGACCGGTCGGCTTGGCATCGGTCGATCTGCAACGGATCGGGAGGCCGGGGCGTAGCGGCAGCCGGCCGGAAAGTCAATTTTCGCGCCCGGTCCGGGCCACCGCGGTTCGCTCCGGCGCCGGGACGGGCGGGACGAACCGCGTTAACTTTTACCGATCGTTAAGCATGTTGGGATTGTCTTCAGCCCATATTCGCTCAGGACGCCCGCCGATGTCGGAACCCGCCCGCTCTCACTCGCCGACCGAGCCCGGCAGCTTTCCCTCGACCGGTCCGCTCCGCGACTGGCTGACGGCGATGAAGGCCCAGGCGCCGGTCGAGACCCGCGGCGAGGCGCGGCCGGCGGAGGCCCCGCCCGAGGCGAAGCGGGCCCGCGGCGGCGAGACGGCGTGGTCGCCCCGCGTCGTCGCGACCCACGAGGCCCCGCGGGTCGCGGCCGAGGATCCCGACATCGCCGAGCTGATGGCCGAGAACCTGATGCTGAAGGCCAAGCTGCGCGTCGAGGCCGAGCGCCAGGACGAGCTGCAGGCCATCCTGGCCGACGAGATCCGGACCCTGCGCGAGCATATCCGCGACGAGATCGGCTCCCTGGAGGATCTCCGGGCCGAGCAGGAGGACGTCCGCATCGAGCGCGAGGAGTTCCGCGGCGAGCGGGAGCGCTTCCGGGCCGAGCGCGAGGAGCTGCGCGCCGAGCGCGACCGGGCGATCGCGGAGCGGGACGCCCTGCGGGCCGAGCGTCTGACCCTGGCGGGCGAGCGCGACGCCCTGCGCGAGGAGCGCGACTTGTGGCGCGCCCGGACCGAGGCGCTGGCCCAACCGCTGTTCCAGTCCCAGCGGCGCTGAGCGCGCACCCGGACCCTGAAACGCCGAAGGGCCACCCGAGAGGGTGGCCCTTCCATTGCCGAACCGTGTCGTCCGGCGGAACTGTCCCGAGATCGGGTCTCTAGCGCGTCTTAGAGCGACGCGCCGGAGGCGACGGTCCAGGTCCGATGAGCCGAGACACACGGCTGATGACAATGAGACACTGGATCACCTCCTTTCGTTGGTTGCGGGTGAAGCGAAGGTAGGTGGCCGCACCCGGCTTGTGAAGCCCCGCGCCTGCGCCCGTTTGTCCTCCCCAGATCGGTGCCGAACCGGCGCCGCGCCGGACCGGGCTCTCCCAGGGGCCGGCGCTTCCCCGCCCCGGCGGCCGGGCGTATGACGGGCGTCCCGAGGTCTGCCCGAACCGCCTTGAACGCGCCCTTCGCCAACCCGCCGCGCCCCGCCGACGAGGCCGCGCTCGATCCCGACGCGATGCGCCAGCCGCTCGGCAACGCGTGGTACTGCGTCGGGCAGTCCCGGAGCCTCGGCAGGGCGGGCGGCCGATCGGCCCTGCGGGCCGTGGCGCTGAACGGCGAGCAGATCGTGCTGGGCCGCGCCCCCGACGGCACGCCCTTCGCGCTGCGCGACCGCTGCCCCCACCGTGGCATGGCCCTGTCGAAGGGCCGCTTCGACGGCGACACCCTGATGTGCCCGTTCCACGGCTGGCGCTTCGGCACCGACGGGCGCTGCCGCGACGTCCCGACCCTGTCGGAGCACGACGCGGCCGACTTCTCGCGCATCCAGGTGCAGCGCTTCCCCGTGCGGGAGAGCGCCGGCTTCCTGTGGGTCAACCCGCATCTCGGCCCCGCCGCGGGCGCGGTGCCGGAGGTGCCGGCGCTGGACTTCGAGCCCGCCGGCTCCCTCGTGGTCGAGTTGGAGGTCGAGGCCTCCTTCGACCTGACGACGCTGAGCCTCGTCGATCCCGGGCACGTCGCCTTCGTCCACGATTCGTGGTGGTTCCGGCCCTCGAAGCAGCTCCGCGAGAAGGTGAAGACCTTCCAGCCGGTGCCCCACGGCTTCGTGATGACGAGCCACGCGACCACGACGAGTTCGCCGGTCTACCGCCTGCTCGGCGGCATCCCCGAGGTCGAGATCGAGTTCCGCCTGCCCGGCGTGCGGCTGGAGCGCATCCGCGCGGGGGAGAAGCGGGTGGCGAACTACACCTTCGCGACGCCGCTGACGCCGGACCGGACCCTGCTCACCAACGCGCTCTACTGGAGCATGCCGGCGCTGAACCTGCTCAAGCCGGTCGCGCGCCCGCTGATGCGGCAGTTCCTGACCCAGGACCAGCAGGTGCTCCAGCACGCGCAGGACGGGCTCGACCGCAAGCCCACCATGGTGCTGTTCGGCCAGGGCGACCTGCCCTCGCAATGGTATTTCCGGCTGAAGCGCGAGGCCCTGGAATCGGCCCGCGACGGTCGCCCGTTCGTCAACCCGCTGGAGCGCCGCGAGTTGCGCTGGCGCTCCTGAGACGCCGCTACCGCGCCGTCGCGTCGTCGCGGCAGGGCCGGATCGTCTCCGGCCTCGGGCGCGCCTCCGGGGCGGGGGCGGCGAACACCGCCAGGTAGGCCCCGTCCGCGAGCGGCCGGAAGCCGGTCTCCCGGTAGCCCGCGGCGGCGAGCTCGCAGCGCAGGAGCGCCGGCGGCGTGCCGTGCCGCGACGGGATCGCGTCGGCGTCGACGATCCCGACCCGGCCGCCCGGGCGCATCGCGGCGGCGAGGTTGTGGAGCAGGCCGAAGGGCTGGGTGATCTCGTGGTACATGTGGACGAGGATCGCCGCGTCCACCGAGGCCGGGGGCAGGCGCGGGTCGTGCGGCTCGCCGCGCACGACCGTGACGTTCCCGAGTGGCCGCACCCGCGTCTCCAGGGCCGCCAGGTAGGACGGCGTCACGTCCTCGGCGAGCACGCGGCCCCGCGGCCCGACCCGGGGGCTCAGCCGCACCGCGTAGTAGCCGCTGCCGGCGCCGATATCCGCCACCGTCTCGCCGGGGGCGATGCCCATCCCCGTGGCGACCTGTTCGAACTCGCCGGCCCTGTCGCGCTCGGCCTCCGAGGACCAGCGCGGCGCGACGATCTCGGCCACGGGCCGGTCGGGCCTGGGGAAGGCGGCGGCGGGCGCGCCCGGGGGCGCCAGGGGCTCGGCGGCGCGGGCCGGGCCGGCCAGGGCGGCAGGGGCGGCGACGGCGAGGAGGGCGAGGGCGCGGATCATGGCCGACAACCCGCGGGGCGCGTCCGCGGTGCCGGGCCCGTTGACCGTGCCGCACCCCGCGCGCCATCAAGCGCCATGACGCGCGCGGACACGCCCTGGCGGGCCACGATCCTCACCCTCTACCCGGAGATGTTCCCGGGCCCGCTGGGCCTCTCCCTGTCGGGCGACGCCCTGGCGCGGGGCGACTGGACCCTGGAGGCCCGCAACATCCGCGAGCACGGCCTCGGCCGCCACCGCTCGGTCGACGACACGCCGGCCGGCGGCGGGGCCGGGATGGTCCTGCGCTGCGACGTGCTCGCAGCCGCCATCGACGCCGCGGCCGTCGGCGCCGCGACCGGGGCCGACGACCCGCGCCCGCGCCTGCTCATGTCGCCCCGCGGCCGGCCGCTCACCCAGGCGCGCGTGCGCGACCTCGCGGCGGGACCGGGCGCGCTGATCGTCTGCGGCCGCTTCGAGGGCGTCGACGAGCGCGTGATCGCCGGGCGCGGCCTGGAGGAGGTCTCGATCGGCGACTACGTGCTGTCCGGCGGCGAGATCGCCGCCCTGGTGGTGCTGGATGCGTGCGTGCGGCTCCTGCCCGGCGTGATGGGCAAGATGGAATCCGGCGTCGAGGAGAGCTTCGAGGGCGGGCTCCTCGAGTACCCGCACTACACGCGCCCCCGCGACTGGGAGGGCCGCGCGATCCCGGACGTCCTGTCCAGCGGCAACCACGCCGCCATCGCCCGCTGGCGGCGGGCGGAGGCCGAGCGGATCACCGCCGAGCGCCGCCCCGATCTGCGCGACGGGTCTGTGGCCGGTCAGGCCGGCTCGAGGTCGATCACCGGGCCGTCGCGGTCGTAATCCAGCGGGTCGAGCTGCAGCGGCCGCGGCACGACGCGCGGTGTCCGGCTCGCCAGCACGATGCGGGGTATTAAGGCCCCAATAACCAAGAGTAGAACGGACCAGACCGCCAATATCGCGGCGCTGTGGAAAGACATCGGCGCACCTCAAACGCAACGCGGCACCTCATTAAGGCTAACGGGCCCGGATTAATCGACTGTTCCCCGCCGCCCGGGCCCCTGTCCCGACCGGGGGCAGCGCCGCGAAGACTGCCGGTGGGACGGGCGCTTGCAAGCCGGCCGGTTTCGGCGCATGCGCGAGTCGGGACGCGCCTCCCCGCGGGAGCGCGGCCCTCTGCAAGGATGGATCCGCCATGACCAGCCGCCCCACGCAGCGCCCGCGCGTGCCCCATTTCTCCTCCGGTCCCTGCGCGAAGCGCCCCGGCTGGACCCCGGCCGCCCTGGCCGACGCCGCGCTCGGCCGGTCGCACCGCTCGCCCCTCGGCAAGGCCAAGCTCGGCCGGGCCATCGACCTGACGCGCGCGGTGCTGCAGGTGCCGGCCGAGTACCGGATCGGCATCGTGCCGGCCTCCGACACCGGCGCCGTCGAGATGGCGATGTGGACGATGCTCGGGCCGAAGCCCGTCGAGGTCGCCGCCTGGGAGGCGTTCGGCAAGGAGTGGGTGACGGACGCGCTGAAGCAGCTCAAGATCGCGCCGCGCATCCACCAGACGCCCTACGGGATCCTGCCGGACCTCGCGGCGATCGACACGAAGAACAGCGACGTGGTCTTCACCTGGAACGGCACCGCGGCCGGCGTGAAGGTGCCGGACGGCGACTGGATCGCGGCCGACCGCGCGGGGCTGACGATCTGCGACGCGACCTCGGCGGCCTTCGCCCAACCCCTGCCCTGGGACAAGCTCGATGTCGTGACCTTCTCGTGGCAGAAGGTGATGGGCGGCGAGGCGGCGCACGGCATGCTGATCCTCTCGCCCCGCGCCGTGGCGCGGCTGGAGAGCCACACGCCGTCCTGGCCCCTGCCGAAGATCTTCCGCCTCACCAAGGACGGGAAGCTGATCGAGGGCATCTTCAAGGGCGACACGATCAACACGCCCTCGATGCTGGCCGTCGAGGACTACCTCGACACCCTGGACTGGGCCGAGCGGATCGGCGGCCTGAAGGCGCTGCACGCGCGGGCCGACGCCAACGCGAAGGTCGTCTACGACTGGGTCGCGCGCACGCCCTGGATCGCGCCGCTGGCCGCCGATCCCGCGACCTACTCGAACACGGGCGTCTGCCTCGTGATCGCCGATCCGGACGTGCTCGCCCGCGGCGACGCGGCGGTCTCGGCCTTCGCGGCGGGGATCGTCGAGCGCCTCGACCGCGAGGGCGTCGCCCTCGACATCGGCGCCTACCGCGACGCCCCGGCGGGCCTGCGGATCTGGTGCGGCGCCACCGTGGAGACCTCGGATCTGGAAGCGCTGACGCCCTGGCTCGACTGGGCCTTCGCGGAGGAGAAGGCGGCGCTGACGCGGGCGGCGTGAGCGCTTCGGGGTCGATGCCCGATCGCCACCCCGCATCGTCTTCGCGAGCGGGGCGAAGCGAGACGGCCTGACGCAAAAGAAAACCCCGGCCCTCGCGGAGCCGGGGTTTTCTCGTTCGGGAGACGCGGCCCAGCAGGGCCGCGCCGTCAGTCTCAGTAGTTGTAGGCGCGCTCGCCGTGATCGGCGATGTCGAGACCCTCGCGCTCCTCCTCCTGCGTGACGCGCAGGCCGATCGTCACGTCGACGAGCTTGTAGAGGATCGCCGAGCCGATACCCGACCACAGCAGGGTCAGGCCGACCGCCTCGGCCTGGACGATGAGCTGGCTCATCATGTCGTAGGCACCGACGGCCAGCTCGCCCGGCTTCGAGGTGTAGTCGGGGATGCCGACGCCGCCGAGATTCGGGTCGACCAGGATGCCGGTCGCCAGCGCGCCCAGGATGCCGCCGATGCAGTGGACGCCGAAGACGTCCAGCGAGTCGTCGTAGCCCAGCGCGTTCTTCACGGTGGAGCACATCACGAAGCAGACCACGCCGGCGACGAGGCCCAGCACGATCGAGCCCATCGGGCCGGCGAAGCCGGAGGCCGGGGTGACCGCGACGAGGCCGGCGACCGCGCCCGACAGCATGCCGAGCAGGGACGGCTTGCCCTTGAGCGCCCACTCGGCGAACAGCCACGCCACCGCGGCGCCGCAGGTCGCCACGAAGGTGTTGAGCATCGCGAGCGCGGCGGTGCCGTTGGACTCGAGGTTCGAGCCGGCGTTGAAGCCGAACCAGCCGACCCACAGCAGCGAGGCGCCGATCATCGTCATGGTCAGGGAGTGCGGGGCGAGCAGGTCACGGCCGTAGCCGATGCGCTTGCCCATGATCAGGCAGCCGACGAAGCCGGCGATGCCCGCGTTGATGTGCACCACGGTGCCGCCGGCGAAGTCGAGGGCGCCCTTCTGGAAGAGGAAGCCGGCATCCTTGTTGACCGCGTCGAGGGCCGCCTGGGCGGTCGCCTTCGAGGCGTCGTCGGTGGCGGCGGCCAGAGCCTTGGCGGCGTTGCCGACGGCGTCCGGGCCGGCCCAGTACCAGACCATGTGGGCCATCGGGAAGTAGATGATCGTGACCCAGAGGATCGTGAACACCACCAGCGCGGAGAACTTCATCCGCTCGGCGAAGGCGCCGACGATCAGCGCGGGCGTGATCATGGCGAACGTCATCTGGAAGCACAGATAGGCGTATTCCGGGATCACGACGCCGTTCGAGAAGGTCGCGACCGTCGAGTTCGCGTCGACGCCCTTCAGGAACGCCTTCGAGAAGCCGCCGACGAAGTCGTTGAGGCCGCCGCCGCTCGTGAAGGCGAGGCTGTAGCCGTAGAACACCCAGAGCAGGCCGACGATCGACACGATCGCGAACACCTGGGTCAGCACCGACAGCATGTTCTTGGTGCGCACGAGGCCGCCGTAGAACAGCGCGAGGCCGGGGATGCTCATCATCAGCACCAGGGCCGACGAGATCATCATCCAGGCCGTGTCACCCTTGTTGGGGATCGGCGAGGGCGGCGGCGAGGCGGCTTCCGGTGTCGGGGTCTGCGCGAGGGACGGCTCGATCAGGAGGGCGGCGATCGCCGCCCCTCCCAAGCCGAGCATGAGGGCATGACGAAGTTTCATGGGCACGTGGCTCCCGGTCTCAAGTCCGTATTGTTTCAGGAGGTCTGGCGATCGGCGGGCCCGGACGCGCCGGGCCGCGGATCAGAGGGCGTCGGCGTCGGTCTCGCCGGTCCGGATGCGCACCGCCTTCTCCAGCGGCATCACGAAGATCTTGCCGTCGCCGATCTGGCCGGTCCGCGCGGCCCCCGCGATGGCGTCGATCACGCTGGACGTCAGGTCCGAGGCGACGGCGACCTCGATCTTCAGCTTGGGCAGGAAGCTGACCGCGTATTCCGCGCCGCGGTAAATCTCGGTGTGGCCCTTCTGGCGGCCATAGCCCTTCACCTCCGTCACCGTCAGGCCGTGGACGCCGATTCCGGTGAGCGCGTCGCGCACCTCCTCGAGCTTGAACGGCTTGATGATGGCCATCACGATTTTCATGGGCGACGCCCCCTTCGAAGTCCTCGGGAACCGTTGCCGTCACCCGACCTGCGGGACGAGCCGGAACGGACCGTCCGCAGGCTCGGGATGACCCGCGGTCGAAGGCCGCTATTCAAGGACTATGCCAGACAAGCTTGACCGGGAACATTTTCACCGATCGTCATTTTGCCCATGGATTAGCCCGAAACGGACAGATCGCGGGCAGGCTCCGGGGCGATCACGCACAAAGTCGAGGCAATCTGCCCGAATCCGTGCAGTCCGCGCTGTGGCACGCCGGTAACACACGCGCGGGAACCCGCTTTAATCCCGCGTCGGCCGGATCAGACCCTCCTGGGCCACCGACGCCACGAGGTGGCCGGCGCGGTCGAAGATCTGGCCGCGCGCGAAGCCGCGGGCGCCGCCCGCGACCGGGCTGTCCTGCGCGTAGAGCAGCCAGTCGTCGATCTTGACCGGCCGGTGGAACCAGAGGGCGTGGTCGAGGCTCGCGGCCTGGATCGCCGGATCGAACACGGAGCGCGCGTGCGGGATCAGCGAGACGTCGAGCAGGGTCATGTCGGAGGCGTAGGCCAGTACGGCCCGATGCAGCGCCGGATCGTCCGGCAGCGCCGAGGCCGCGCGCAGCCAGACATTGAAGATCGAGTCGGGCGCCCGGCCGCCCGCGCCGGCGGGCAGGTAGCGGTTGAGATCGACCGGCCGCAGCGCGATCGGCCGCTCGCGGCCGAAATAGGCGGCGATCGCCTCCGGCATCCCGGTGCCGCCGGCGGCCGCCAGGGCCTTGCCGTCGAGGAGCCCCTCGGGTCCGGCCACCGCCGGCATCGCCGGCTGGTGCGTCAGCCCCTCTTCGACGACCTGGTAGGAGACCGTCGTGGCGAAGATCGCGCGCCCGTGCTGGATCGCCTTGACCCGCCGGGTCGTGAAGCTCCGCCCGTCCCGGATCCGCTCGACCTCGTAGACGATGGGCGTGCGCGGGTCGCCGGGCAGCATGAAGTAGGCGTGGAGGGAGTGGGCGGGGCGGTCGTCCGGCACCGTCCGGGTCGCGGCGACCAGCGCCTGCGCCACCACCTGCCCGCCGAAGACGCGCCGCCAGCCCGTCTTGGGGTTCTGGCCGCGGAACAGGTCGACCTCCAGGCGCTCCAGGTCGAGGATGGCGATCAGCTCGGCGACGGCGTCCGTCATCGCGTCGGTGTTGGCGTCGGTCATGACCCGCGGGGTTTCCGTTCGTTGCCCGCGTGCGACATAGGCTGTTCGGACGAACCAATCCACGCGTCCCGCGTGCGGCAACCCTAGGAGATCCGCCCCGATGACGGCCGAGACGCCTCGCCCCGGCAGCCGCAGCCTCCTGATCGCCGGCGGCGGCCTGCCCAGCCTCGCCCTGGCGCTCGCCCTGAAGCAGGCCCACGGGCCGGCCCTGGCCGTGACGGTGATCGACCCGGGCGCGGCCGACCCCGCTCGGCATCGCGGCCGCGCCTACGCCCTGGCGGCGGGCGGGCGGCGGATGCTGGAGCGCCTCGGCCTGTGGGCCCGGGTCACCGACGCGGCCGAGCCGATCGCCGAGATGGTGATCAGCGACAGCCGCCTCGCCGACCCGGTGCGGCCGGTCTTCCTGACCTTCGGCCGCGAGGCGGACGCCGAGCGCGACGACGGCGAGCCCTTCGCCCACATGATCGAGGCCGAGCCGCTCGCCGCGGCCCTGGCGGAGGCCTGCCGGGCGGCGGGGGTGGCGATCGTCGCCGCCGGGGTGGTGCGCGCGCTGCCGGAGGGGGCCGCGATCCGCGCGGCGCTCACCACCGGCGAGACCCTGCGGGGCGACCTGCTGGTGGCCGCCGACGGGGCACGGTCGCGGCTGCGCGAGGCCGCGCGGATCGGCTGGGTCGGCTGGTCCTACCCGCAGGTCGGCATCGTGGCGACGATCGGCCACGCGCGGCCGCACGAAGGCCGCGCCTTCGAGCACTTCCTGCCCGCGGGCCCGTTCGCGATCCTGCCGCTGCGGGACGGCGGTCCCCTGGGGCACCGCTCGTCCATCGTCTGGACCGAGCGATCGGACGACGCCGAGGCCCTGCTCTCCGGCGAGCCCGACGAGGTGCTCGCCGAGATCGAGCGCCGGTTCACCCTGGATCTCGGCACGCTCGCGCTGGAGCGCGGCCCGAGCCGGCACCCCCTCGCCTTCGGCATCGCCCGGGCCTTCCGCGCCGAGCGTCTCGCCCTGCTGGGCGACGCCGCCCACGTGATCCACCCGATCGCCGGCCAGGGCCTCAACCTCGGGCTCGCGGACGCCGCGGCGCTGGCCGAGGCCGTGACCGGCGCGCTGCGCCTCGGCCTCGACCCCGGAAGCCCCGACGTGCTGCGCGCCTACGAGCGCGCCCGGCGCTTCGACAGCTTCGCCATGGCGGCGGCGACCGACGGGCTGAACCGGCTGTTCTCGAACGACGCCCTGCCGCTGCGGCTCGCCCGCGACCTCGGCCTCGGGATCGTCGACCGGCTGCCGGGGCTCAAGCGCTTCTTCATCGGCGAGGCCGCGGCCGCGCGCGACTCGCGGCCCCGGCTGATGCGGGGCGAGGCGCTCTGAGGCGCCCGCCGGCCGCCGGCCTCAGGCCCGTCCCGGCGCGGGGCCGCCCTCGGGCGCTCCGGGGCGGAGCGCGTCCGCGGCCCGCCGCCCGAGCGCCCGCGCGGCGCAGATCGCCACGGCGGCGATGACCAGCCCGGCGATCACGTCGACGAAGTAGTGGCCGCCATCGATCGGTGTGGCGGCGATGAGGAGGGCGTTGACGACGAGGGCCGGGATCCGGGCCGCGCGCAGGCTCCAGAAGGCCCAGATGTAGAGGCCGCCGAGCGCCGCGTGGAAGCTCGGGAACGTGATGATGCCCTCGACGTGATCGAGGTTGATCGTCCGGAGCGTGCCGTCGCGCAGGCCGGTCAGGTCCGCGACGTGGACGTAGGACGCCGCCGGGTGCAGGTTGGGGAAGTCGGCCGGGGACAGGCCGAGGAACACGAAGTTCGCCAGGGCGGGCGTCAGCGCCGACACCAGGACCGTCACCGTGCCGGCGAGGGCGAAGGCCAGGACGAAGTCCCGCAGCGCTCGAAGCCGGCCGCTGAAGCCCAGCAGGATGACCGCCAGCATGGTCTGCAGGATCAGGCTCCGGTAGGCGAGCGAGAGCGCCAGCCCGAGTCGCGGATGGCCGTCCACGAAGGCCAGGTAGGCCCGCCAGTCCAGACCGAGCCGCCGGTCCCAGGCGTGGAAGGTCGAATCCCAGAGCGGGCCGCCGGTGCTCGCGACCGTGTACGACAGGGCGGCCGCGCAGGCGCTGAAGGCGATGACCTGCGCGAGCGCGCTGAGCGTGGCGGCGATGCGCGGCTCGGGGCGGCGCGTGCGGTAGACCTGCGCCAGGACCTCGAGCCCGCCGCAGGCCACCCCGGTGACGAGGGCGCTGTCCCAGGCGAAGCGCAGCCCGGCGACCGCCATCCAGACGACCGTGGCGACCAGCGTGGCGGCGATCAGGGGCCACGTGCCGACGCCGCCGCGCGGGCGCTCAGCGAACATCGGGGCCCCGGGCGGGTGGCGCTGTCATCGAGGGTCTTGTGGCCGGAATGCCGGCGGATGGTCCCGCACAAGTCTTAAGGATCCGCCCCGGAGAAGCCCGGCCTCGGCGCGGAGCCCGGCGGCGCGCGATACCGGCGGCCGGCGAGCCCGTCGACGACGCCGTCGACCACGGCGTCGGCGGCCCGGCGGACCGCCCGGATCGGCCCGCGCAGCGCGCGCGCCGCGATCAGGTGCAGAGGCAGGCCGAGAACCACGAGCAGCGCCAGGAGATGCCACCGGTCCCAGGCGGGCCGGTGCGGCGCCCAGAGGAGGAAGAGGCCGCTCACGATGTAGAGCTCGAAGCTCGCCCGCCCCAGGACGCCCGCCGCGGCGCGCGGCGGGCCGCGCAGCCGGCCGGCGGCCGCCAGCATGAACGCCGAGCCCGCCACGGCCGACACGGCGAACAGCGCCGGGTCGCCGTACTGCCCGGTCGCGACGTGGACGAAGTTGCGCGGCGCGCAGACCAGGAGCACGGCGAGGCCGCAGGCGCCGAGGAGCGCCGACACGTCGAACGCGCCCCGCCCGAGCCGCAGGCCCGCGACGTAGAACGGCAGGGCGCCCACGAGCGCGTGGACCTGCCAGTACGGGAACGCCCGCGCGCTGCAGATCCACGACAGGGCCAGGGCGCCGCCGAGGACGATCCAGTAGCCGCCCGGAAAGACCGCCGCGCGCGCCGCGGCGTCGATCACCCGCACGAGCCCCAGGACGACCAGGAACCAGAGCACGCCCAGGCCGAAGTTCTGGCCGTACACCGCGTCGCGCAGCGCGTCCGCCGCCGACAGGGTGCCGTCGAGGGCGCAGGGGATCAGCGCGAGGGTGCTGAACGTCAGCGCCACCACCACGAGTTTCAGCGCGGAGAGGCAGGCGGCGGCGAGATCCATCTCTCCCTTCATCCGGTCGACCATCCCGCAGAGCAGGAAGAAGAACGGCATGTGGAAGGCGTAGATCACCCGCCAGACCGCGAGGGCCGGCCCGGGCTCGGGGCCCGACGGGCCGTAGAAGACGGGCTGCAGCAGGTGGCCGGAGAGGACCAGCAGCACGGCGAGGCCGCGCGCGGCGTCGAGCTGCAGGTCGCGGGGTGGGGCCATCGGGTCAATTCGCGGCGTCGGGGATCCGATGATGCCGCGCCAAGCCTTAGCAAGCCGTGTCACCAGATTGCGGAATTCAACCTGGACGGCACCTCATCGCGGCCGCGCGTCGGGAGTGACGGGCGCCCGCGCCTCAGCCGGTGACGAGCGCCCGGGCCCGGCGCAGCCAGCGCAGCGACGCCTCGACCAGGGTCGGGGCGCGGTGCTTGAGGATCGCCGATTTCAGCAGCGTCCGGGGCACCTCCCAGAGCTGGACGGAGCCGACCGGGAAATGCGCCACGTCGCCCGGCGTCAGGTGGTGGCGGCTTCCGTCCGCGTCGGTGACGAAGACCTCGCCGTCGAGGATGGTGATGATCTCGTCGGCGTGGTGGGTCCAGCGGAACGCGCTGGCCGTGGTGCGCCACAGGTAGACCTGCGCGCTCCCGTCATGGGTCTGCGAGACCTCCGCGACCTCGGTGACGGGGTCGCCGGAGACGACCCAGTCCGCCGGGATCGGCGCCGGGACGAAGGCGGCCCCGCTCGACCGGACCGCCGTGCTGGCGACGGGGCGGGCCCGCTCGTGCAGCCGGATCTCCGCCGCGAGGCCGACCAGGGCGAGGCCGACGAGGAGGGCCGCGGCGGCGAGCAGCTTCTTCACGGTCGGCTCCCCACCCCGGCGCGGTCGAGTCTGTCCGCGCGTCCCCGCAAGGGGGTAGAGGCTCGGGTCGCTCCGTTCCAGCCCGCCGCGCCGAACTTCGCGCGTTTAGCTTAACCCCGGGGGCCCGCTCAGGCGGCGTCCGCCCGGCGCTCCGCGATCCAGCGCGTCGCGTCGGCGCGCGGGGCGACAACGTCGGTGTCGATGCGCAGCTGCGGGCTGTAGGCCGGATCCTCGGCGATGACGTCGCCCCAGCGGCGCAGGAAGCGCGCGATCTGCGAGCCCGGCGCGAAGCTGGTCTGCCGCGAGGCGCTCTCGTGGTGCGCCATCTCGGCGAAGGGCGTGTAGACAATGCGGTAGCCGAGCTGCCGCATTTTCAGGCACAGGTCGACGTCGTTGAAGTCGAGGGCGAAGCCCTCGTCGAAGCCGTTGACCGCCTCCAGCACCGCCTTGCGGGTCGCGAAGAGCGCCCCGGTCACCGCCGAGCAGTCGCGCTGCGTCAGGGCCCAGTCGCCGTAGGTCGGCTCGGCCGCGTCCCGGTTGTGCCAGGGGTGGGCGAACACGTCGAAGATGCCGCCGGTCATGCCGGCATGCTGGATCTTGCCCGTGGGGAACAGCAGCCGGCCGCCGGCGCCGCCGACGCCGCGGTCCAGCGCGAAGGTGAGGAGCGCCTCGATCCAGCCGGGCCGGCGCACGACGAGGTCGTCGTTCATCAGGATGACGAGGTCGGTCTCGGCCGCGCGCCAGAGCGTGTTCATCTTGGCCGCGTAGTTGAACCGCTCGCCCGGCGCCCGGGTCGTCAGCAGGCGGGTCACGGTGAAGCGGTCGGAGCGGCCGCGATAGATCGCGTCGTCGGCGACGTCGTCGCCGATCAGCACCCGGATCCTGTCGGCCGGGTAGGTGCTGCGTCCGAGGCTGTCGAGCAGGTTGATCACGTGGGGCTTGGCGCCCTCCACGACGCGGCCCTGATCGTCCTTCGGGCGGCTCTGGTTGGTCGGCACGACCAGGGTCACGGCCGGCCGCGCGTCGAAGCTCCGGCGGATCTCCAGCGTGTCCGCGGTCAGCCCGGGGGCGGCGCGCAGCGGCATGCCGGACGCCTCGAACCACCGGTCGAGGGCGTGGGCGCGCCCCGCACGGGTCGCCTTCGGGCGCTCCAGCGGCGAGGCGATCAGGGTCTGAGGGATCCGGTCAATGCCGATCCCCGCGGAGATCGCGCCGAGCAGGAACCGGAACCAGGCGGCGCTGCCGTGGCGCAGGCCGAAGTCGGGGCTCAGCCCGGCCAGGGCCGAGACGCGGACGAGGAGCGGGTAGCCGATGTAGTCGTCGGCCATGAGCAGGGCCGGGTTGAAGGCCGGCTTGCAGTGGACGCTGCGGACCTGGCCGGCGCCGTCCACCACGGCGTCGTCGCCGTAGAAGATGCCGATATCGGGCCGCTCCGCCAGCGCGCGCGTCAGGTGCGCGGCGAGGTCGGGGCGCAGCTCGGAGGCCGCGGGCGCGACGAAGATCGCCCGGCAGGCGGGGAACTGGCCGGCCGCGACCTGGGCGAGCCGGCGCTCGTCGAGGGGGCGGAGCTGCGCGTCGAGGGGCAGCGGCAGGATCGCGTCCGGCCACGGGAGCGTGCCCCACGAGCTCGACGGGGCCGGGACCGGCTTCTTCTTCAACACGGGTCGCGTCTCCGGAACGTCAGGATCGTTCGGCGGCCAGGAGGCGGGTCAGGCTCGCCTCCATGACTCGCGCCACCGCGCCGATGGACAGCCGCTCGCGGATGCGCGCCCGGGCGGCGGCGCCGATCCGGGCCGCGTCGCCGCCGGTCACCGCCCGGGCCGCGTCGTTGAGGGCCCGGGTCATGTCCGCCTCGTCCACCTGCCCCCACTCGGCGCCCCGCAGGTACGGGCCGTAGGTCTGGTCGAGGGCCGTGACCTCGGCCTTGACGGGGAAGCCGCAGGTGGCGTCGAGGAAGTCGCGGCAGCCGCCGTAATCGGTGGCGACCACGACCTTGCCCATCTCCATGGCCTCGGCGATCGTCAGGCCGAACCCCTCCGAGGAGTGCGACGAGGCGTAGACCGCGCAGAGGTCGAACAGCGCGCCCAGCTCGTTCTGGGAGAGCGGCTGGTCGATCACCACCACGTCGCCGGACGTGCCCACGAGGTCGAGGAGCTTCTTGCCCTCCTCCGGCAGGTCGAAGACGTGCTTGGTCTTGAGCACGAGCTGCCAGCCCGCCTGTCCCAGCCCGGCCGCCCGGAAGGCCCGGATCAGCGCGTGCGGGTTCTTGCGGGCGAGGTAGCTCGAGCCGTCGAAGGCATAGAGGATCACCCGCTTGGACGGGTCGATCGCGAAGGTCTTGCGCAGGTTGGCCTTGGCGGCGGCGCTCGGCGGCTCGCCGGCCTCGTTCTCGACCACGTAGGGCACGACGTCGACCGGGATGTCGGTGATCTGCCGGAAGATCGCCGCGCAGAACTCCGTGGGCGCCCAGATCGCGTCGAGGCCGTCGACGGTCGGCAGCCAGCCGCCGGGCACGTGCGAGGTCTCCCAGACGAACAGCCCGATCTTGAGCCGCGCCTCCGCGGCGATCGCCCGCTGCCGGTCGCTCATCAGCGAGTGCCAGCTGTCGCCGTTGAAATGCACCAGCGCGACGTCGGCGGGGCCCGAGAAGGTCCGGGCCTGCCACGCCGGCGCCACCCGGGCGTGGACGTGGAACGGCCGCTCCATCGGGTGGACGTTCAGCGCGAAGGGGGTCCGATGCAGGGCGCGGGCGTAGCTGCGGGCCGCGACGCCGAGGCCGTTGGCGTAGTTCATCGGCGAGACGAAGGCGACGCGCAGCGGCCGCGCCGGCGCCTGGGGCCTGCGCAGATCCGCCCAGATCCTGGCGCCCGGATACGTGTAGGTCACGTCGAGCCGGTCGAGGTCGAAGCCGCGCTCGGCGATCGCCTCCCGCACCGCCGCCCCGCCGATCGCGGCGTGCTCGCCCAGCAGCGAGCGCTTCACGAACGGGAAGCCCTGGCTGAGCATGTTCTCCCAGTCGAACAGGGTGCGGTTGTTGCGCGGGTCGTTGACCAGCGACATGTGCTTGTTCTGGGCCGAGAACAGGCTGCGCATCCCGAGCCCGGCCGCGCGCATCCGCTGCGAGAAGGTCAGCTCGTACTCGGTGATCACCGCGTTCTTGTCCGGCCAGTTCGCCACCGACAGGAGGAAGTGGCTGAACGCGTAGGACGACAGGCAGCGCCGCTTCAGGGCCAGGAAGAAGCTCTGGAGGTGGTGACTGTAATAGAAATTGTCGGCCAGCCCGATCACCGCCTCCGGGAAGGCGTCGATCTTCGCGAGCAGGCCGGCGAAGTCGTCGCGGTCGAGGGGCCCGACGAGGCTGTCGTTGGCGAGGTAGAGCGTCTCGGAATCGAGGAGGTCGGTGTCCTCCAGGAGAACATGCGCCCAGGCGGCGAAGTCGAAGCCGCTGTTCTCGCGCAGGTAGACCGAGGCGCAGAGATCCAGGATCGCCTGGGGCACGGCGTTCTTGTGCTGGTCGGCGGCGATGATCAGGACGAGGTCGGTCCCGTTCTCCGCGAACGCCCGCAGGTAGGGCTCGACGTGGCCGCGGATCCGCCCCTCGGGGCAGTGGGTGATGAACAGGGCGGTGCGGCCGTGCCGCCGGGGCTCACGCTTCAGGCAGGAGAGGCGCGCGTCGGAGGCTTCCGGCACCGCGGCGCCGGGGACGCGGCGGGTCAGGCGGCCCGCCTCCAGGCCGGTCGTGACGTAGTCGATCAGCGGGTTGAGGCCGAGCGCGGCGACCTTCGGGTAGCGGGCGCGGTACCAGGGCGCGTCGAAGCGCGGCGACGGGCTGGTCGTGCGCCCGCCATCGGCGAGGAAATGCGCCAGCGGGTTCTGCCCGGCCGCGTCGTCACCGAGGAAAGTCTCGGTGTACCAGCGCGTGTCGAACCAGGGGCCCGGGTCGAGGCCCTCGGCGGCGCCGTGCTCGAGGTAGTGGACCAGCGGGTTGAGGCTGTCGGCCCGCACCGCGGCGGACTGGGCCGCGTACCAGTCGGGATCGAACAGCGGGTGGGGCGCGTAGCGGCGGTAGCCGCCGGCCATCACGTAGTGCTCCAGGGGCTCGAGCCCGCTGGTCTCGGCCTCCGGGCAGCGCGCGCGGTAGAACGCGGCGTCGAACAGGCCCGACCGGCGGATCAGGTCGACGTGCCGCGACAGGCCGGCGAACTCCTCCGGGTTGCGCAGGTAGCCCTGCTTCCGGCCGGTCTCGTAGAAGTGACTCAGGGCGTTGCCGCCGGCCGCGCGGGCGTCCGGGTAGCGCGACAGGTACCAGGCGGTGTCGAACTGAGGCGACGGGTCGGTGTCGGTCCGCGACAGGAAGTCGGAGAACGCCCGGGCGCGGTGCTCCGCGCCGCCGAGGTAGCGCGTCGCGTACCAGTCCGGATCGAACAGCGGGTTGGGACGGATGCCCGCCGCGGCGCCGCGGTCGAGGTAGTGGAGCAGCGGGTTGGTGCCCTCGGCCCGGAGGCCCGGGACGGAATCGAGGTAGAGGTCGCCGTGGAACAGCGGGTGCGGCCAGCGCCCCTCGCGCCCGCCGTGGACCGCGTAGTGCACCGCCGGGTCGATCCCCTCGCCGACCACGTCGGGGTAGCGCCTCGCGTACCAGGCCGGATCGAACAGGCCGGATTCCTTGACCGCGCGGACGAGGTCCGCCTGCCGGGGCTCGCCGCGGCGGCGGCCCTTGAGCCGCCGGGTCAGAGGGCGCGCGAGGGACTGCGCCGCGCCGGCGAGGCCGGCCTTGTCCGACGATCCGACGACGAACACATCTCGAAGGCGCATGGTCAGGTCCGGATACGCGGGAAGCCCGCAAAGCTGCCCACGCCGCGATCCGCGAGAGACATCAGAGGGTTCGGCCGGTCCGGCGGTCGCGGGTGAGGATCGCCCCGGCTTGGGCGCCTTCCTAAAGGTCCGGGTCGCCCACGCCAAGAGCGGGGGCAAGCTCGGCGATCGCCCAGAGACGCGGAGGTCGCGTCCGCCGGCATGCGCGCCGGCCTCGCGCAGCGCGAAATCGGCCGCGAACGGGCGTGCGGCGATCCCGACCTTGCCAGCCCGGCACCAGAAGCCCCACACTTGCGGGATTGGCCGGCGGGTCCCGCGGGGCCCGGGCAGGAGATGGATATCGGCATGACGCAGGGGATCAGCCCGGCCACCACCCTGGACGACGGCATCGTGGCGACGGCGGAGAGCTGCCTCGCCGCCGTCGGCGCGGCGCGGGAGGCGATCCACGGGGTGATCTTCGGCCAGGAGGAGGTCGTCGATCTCGCCCTCGTGACTATCCTGGCCGGCGGCCACGGCCTGCTGGTCGGTCTGCCGGGCCTCGCCAAGACCAAGCTGGTCGAGACGCTCGGCACGGTGCTGGGCCTCGACGCGCGGCGCGTGCAGTTCACCCCGGACCTGATGCCCTCGGACATCCTCGGCACCGAGATCCTGGAGGAGGACGCCGAGCGCCGCCGGGCCTTCCGGTTCGTGCAGGGGCCGGTCTTCACGCAGCTCCTGATGGCCGACGAGATCAACCGGGCGAGCCCGCGCACGCAGTCGGCCCTGCTCCAGGCCATGCAGGAGGGCCACGTCTCGGTGGCGGGCGCCCGGCACGACCTGCCCCGGCCGTTCCACGTGCTGGCGACCCAGAACCCGATCGAGCAGGAGGGCACCTACCCGCTGCCCGAGGCGCAGCTCGACCGGTTCCTCCTGGAGATCGACGTCGGCTACCCCGACCGCGCCGCCGAGCGCCGGATCCTGATCGAGACCACCGGCGTGGACGAGGCGCGGCCGCGGGCCGTGATGTCCACCGAGCAGCTGCTCACCGCCCAGCGCCTCGTGCGCCGGCTGCCGGTGGGGGAGGCCGTGGTCGAGGCGATCCTCGACCTCGTGCGCGCCGCCCGGCCGGACAGCGGCGACGCCATCGTGAAGGACAAGCTCCTCTGGGGCCCGGGCCCCCGCGCGAGTCAGGCGCTGACGCTCGCCGCCCGCGCCCGGGCGCTGATCGAGGGCCGGGTCGCGCCCTCGGTGGCGGACGTGAAGGCGCTGGCCGAGCCGGTGCTCAAGCACCGGATGGCACTGAGCTACACCGCCCGCGCCGACGGCGAGACCATCGAGGGCCTGATCGCCAAGCTCGCGGAGAAGCTCTGACTTTGGTCGCGACGAACGCCCTCGACGCCGGCAGGCGCACCCCAGGCCGGCGCGAGAGCGAGGGCGCGACCGCCCTCTCCGACAAGATGCCCCGCCTCGTCCTGGAGGCGCGCCGCGTGTCGAGCCTGCTGGCCCACGGCCTCCACGGCCGCCGCCGCGCGGGGCCGGGCGAGAGCTTCTGGCAGTTCCGCCCCTTCGTGACCGGCGAGGCCGCGGCGCGCGTCGACTGGCGCCGCTCGGCCCGCGACGACCGGCTCTACGTGCGCGAGCGCGAATGGGAGGCGGCCCACAATATCTGGCTGTGGATCGACCGCTCGGCCTCGATGGGGTTCGTGTCGGACCTCGCCTCGGCCCCGAAGGTCGAGCGGGCGCTCGTCCTCGGGCTCGCCCTGGCCGACGCCTTCGTGGAGGGCGGCGAGCGGGTGGGCCTGCTCGGGCTGACCCGCGCGAGCGCCTCCCGCGGGATCGTCGAGCGCTTGGCCCAGGCGCTCGTGGCCGACCACGCGGGCCTGACTCAGGACCTGCCGCCCCGCGCCAGCCCCGCCCGCTTCGACGAGGTGGTGCTGATCGGCGATTTCCTGACCGCGCCGGACCGGATCGCGGCCTCCGTGCAGAGCCTCGCCGGCCGCGGCAGCCGCGGCCATCTCCTCATGGTCGTGGACCCGATCGAGGAGACCTTCCCGTTCACCGGCCAGGCCGTCCTGCACGATCTCGAGGGCGGCCTCAGCCTCGATATCGGCGACGCCGACGCCTGGGGGGCGCGCTACCGGGCCCGGATCGCCGAGCACCGGGCCGCGCTGGCGTCCATCGCCCGCGGACAGGGCTGGACGCTGACGATCCACCGCACGGACCGGCCGGCCAGCGAGGCGGCCCTGCGGCTCGCCACGCTGATCGCCGCCCGCGGCACGGAGTGAGGCCGCCATGCTGGGTCTGACCTTCGCCGCCCCGCTGGCGCTCGCCGCCCTGATCGGCCTGCCGGCCCTGTGGTTCCTGCTGCGGGTGACCCCGCCGCGCCCGCGGCGGATCAACTTCCCGCCGCTGAAGCTCGTCGCCGACCTGGTCCCGCAGCGGCAGACCCCGGCCCGCACGCCGCCCTGGCTGCTGATCCTCCGGCTCCTGATCGCCGCCGCGCTGATCCTCGCGGTCGCGGGTCCGGTCTGGAACGCCGGGGGCATCGGGGCCGGCGGTGGCCGCAGCGCGCTCCTCGTGCTCCTCGACAACGGTTTCCCGGCCGCCCACGACTGGCGCGACCGCCTGCGCGTCGCCACCGACGCGGTCGAGGGCGCCGCCCGGGACGGCCGGCCCGTCGCGGTGATCGGCCTCGCCGACGCCCCCGCGGCCTTCGAGGCGAAGACACCGGCCGCCGCCCTGGAGCGCCTGCGCGCCCTCGCGCCGCGCCCGATCCTCCCCTCCCGCGACGCGCATCTCGCGACGATCGAGACCTTCCTCGACAAGAACCGCGGCGCCGGCCTCGTCTGGATCAGCGACGGCGTCGCCGGCGCGAACGACACGCGCTTCGCCAAGGGCCTCGCCGACCTCGCGGGCGACAAGGGCGCGGCCCTGACGGTGCTGCGGGCCGACAGGCCGCCCGCCCTCGCCCTCACCGCCACCGAGAATGCCGGCAAGCTCGTGACGCACGCCCTGCGGGCGGCGCCGAACGAGCGCGACGCCGGGGTGATCCGGGCGCTCGACCAGAAGGGCCTGCCGCTGGCCGAGCGCGACTTCGCCTTCGCGGCCGACGCCACCGAGGCGGACGCGACCTTCGAGATGCCGGTGGAGCTGCGCAACAGCATCAGCCGCCTGGAGATCGCGGGCGAGCGCTCGGCCGGCGCCGTGGTCCTGCAGGACGAGCGCGGCAAGCGCCGCCGCGTCGGCCTCGTGTTCGGCGGCACGCTCGACCAGGCGCAGCCCCTCCTGGCGCCGACCTATTACCTGTCCCGGGCGCTCCAGCCCTTCGCGGACGTGCAGGAGCCGCGGGGCGCCAAGGGGACGGCGGACTCGATCAACCAGCTCCTCGACAACCAGGTCTCGGTCCTCGTGCTCGCCGATGTCGGCGCCCTCGACGAGAGGACCACCGCGCGGATCGAGAGCTTCGTGAAGGACGGCGGTATGCTGCTGCGCTTCGCCGGCCCGCGGCTCGCCGCCGGCAACGACCCGCTGGTGCCGGTGCGGCTGCGGCGCGGCGGCCGGACGCTCGGCGGCACGCTCTCCTGGGACAGCCCCAAGACCCTGGCGCCCTTCCCGCCAGAGAGCCCCTTCGCGGGCCTGACGCCGCCCGCCGATATCGGCGTGCGCCGCCAGATCCTGGCCGAGCCGGACGGCGACCTGCCGAACCGGACCTGGGCGTCCCTGCAGGACGGCACGCCGATCGTCACCGCGCAGAAGCGCGGCCAGGGCACGATCGTGCTGTTCCACGTCACCGCCGACACGACGTGGTCGAACCTGCCGCTCTCCGGGCTGTTCATCGACATGCTTCGGCGCGTCGTGGCGCTGGCCGGCGCCTCGGCGCCGGTGCAGGGCGACGCCGCGCGGGCCGCCGCGCCGGTGCTCGCGCCGCGGGTGACGCTGGACGGGTTCGGCGCGCTGGGCTCGCCGCCGGCCTCGGCCACCGCGGTGTCGGCCGACTACACCGACCGGGCGAACCTTGAGCATCCGCCGGGCTTCTACGGCCCGCCGGACGGAGGCATCAGCGTGAACGCCCTGAAACCGGATGACCGGCTGACGCCCCTCGACACCGCGGCCCTCGACGGCGCCCGGTTCGGGTCGCTCGCCGGGGCCGAGACCCTGGACCTGCGGCCGAGCCTGTTCACCCTGGCGCTGCTGCTGCTGGCGCTCGACACCCTGGCGGGACTGTGGCTCGGCGGCTTCCTGCGCCGCGGCGGTCTGGCGGCCCGCCTGCGCGGACGGCCGGCCGTGCTGGCCCTCGCCGGCCTGGTCCTGCTCGCCGCCCTGCCGGTGCGCCCGGCCGGCGCGGAGGAGCCCCCGGCCAACCGGCCGAACGGCATCGAATCGGCGCTGGTCACGCGCCTCGCCTACGTGATCACGGGCGACGCCGCCGTCGACGAGGCGAGCCGCACCGGCCTCACCGGCCTGACCCAGATGCTGGCCGCGCGCACCGCCCTGGAGCCGGGCGAGCCCGCCGGGATCGATCCGGCGAAGGACGAGCTGGCCTTCTACCCGCTGATCTACTGGCCGATCGCCCCGAACCGGCCGCAGCCCTCGGACGTCGCGATCCGCAAGATCGACGCGTTCATGCGCAACGGCGGCACGGTCCTGTTCGACACCCGCGACGCGCTCACCGCCCGGCCGGGCGGGCCGCCCACCCCGGAAGGGGCCTATCTCCGGAAGATGCTGGCGACGCTCGAGGTGCCGGAACTGGAGCCGGTGCCCCTCGACCACGTGCTGACCAAGGCCTTCTACCTCGTGGACAGCTTCCCGGGCCGCTACGCCACGGGCCAGACCTGGGTGGAGGCGCTGCCGCCGGCCGCGGACGGCGCCGAGCGCCGCCCGGCCCGCGCGGGGGACGGCGTGAGCCCGATCATCATCACGGGCAACGACCTCGCCGCCGCCTGGGCTGTCGGCCGCCGGGGCGAGCCGCTGTATCCGGTCGTGGGCGGCGACCAGCGCCAGCGCGAGATGGCGTTCCGCGGTGGCGTGAACATCGTGATGTACACGCTCACCGGCAACTACAAGGCGGATCAGGTCCACGTGCCCGCGCTGCTGGAGCGGCTGGGGCAGTGATGGTTTTGGACAGACAGCGCGCGGCCGCCTCCCCTCCCTTCTCTGCGTGCCTGCAGATCCGAAGCGCGCGCGCGGCGGCGCGTCGGCAGGACGGGGCGCGGGTCTCCTCTCCCGTGCGGGAGAGCGACAGGGTGAGGGACCATGTCTCCCCGGACGCGGCGCTCCCTGTCGGCACGTCGACGGCGCGCTTGAGCCCGAAACTTCCCGGCCCTCACCCCAGCCCTCTCCCGTACGGGAGAGGGAGCCCGTCGCGCCTGCGCGCGCCGCCGCGTGAGCGTGGCGGTGCCCGGAGCGAAGCGCGGCGTCGCCTCACGGATCCGGAGTGCTCCGCCCGATGCTGAGCCTCAGCTTCACCCCCCTCCTGCCCTGGCCGGCCATCGCCGTCCTGGGCGCGATCGTCGCCGTCCTGGCGGTCTTCGCCGTCCTGGCCCGCGGCCGGACCGCGCTGCTGCGCGTCCTCGTCCTCGCCCTGGTGCTGGCGGCGCTCGCCAATCCCGCGCTGGTGCGCGAGGACCGCGAGCCCGTGAAGGACGTGGCCGCCGTCGTGGTCGACCGGTCCGGCTCCCAGCAGCTCGGCGACCGGCCGCAGATGACCGACGCGGTCCGCGCCGAGCTGCAGCGCCGCTTCGGGGCGCTGACCGACATCGAGCCCCGCTTCATCGACGTGCCCGATTCCAAGGACGGCGACGACGGCACCAAGCTGTTCACGGCCCTGAGCCAGGCGCTCGCCGACGTGCCGCCGGAGCGGCTCGCCGGGATCGTGATGCTCACCGACGGCGTGGTGCACGACATCCCCGCCTCCCTGGCCCAGCTCGGCATCAAGGCGCCGCTCCACGTCCTCGTCACCGGACACCCGGACGAGCGCGACCGGCAGATCAAGCTCCTGGAGGCGCCCCGCTTCGGCATCGTCGGCAAGGACCTGACGATCCGCGCCGAGGTCATGGAGCGCGGCGGGACCGGCCACGCGGTCGTCACGGTGCGCCGCGACGGCGAGGAGATCGGCCGGCGGGACGTCGCCACCGACAAGCCGTTCTCCCTGAACCTGCGCATCGAGCACGGCGGCCCGAACGTGGTGGAGATCGAGGTCGAGCCGCTGCCGGGCGAGCTCACCACGGTCAACAACCGGGCGGTCCTGCCCATCGAGGGCATCCGCGAGAAGCTCCGGGTGCTGCTCGTCTCCGGCGAGCCGCACCAGGGCGAGCGCACGTGGCGCAACCTCCTGAAGTCGGACGCCAACGTCGACCTCGTCCACTTCACGATCCTGCGGCCCCCGGAGAAGCAGGACGGCACGCCGATCTCGGAACTCTCCCTGATCGCCTTCCCGACGCGCGAGCTGTTCGTCCAGAAGATCAAGGACTTCGACCTGATCATCTTCGACCGCTACGCCAACCAGAGCGTGCTGCCGCAGGCCTATTTCGACAACATCGTCCGCTACGTCCGCGAGGGCGGCGCCCTGCTGATCGCCGCCGGTCCCGAATTCGCCGGACCGGCCAGCCTCGCCCGCACGCGGCTCGCCGGCATCCTGCCCGGCGACCCCGACGGGCGGGTCGTCGAGAAGCCCTACAAGGCGACGCCGACCCAGATCGGCCAGCGCCACCCGGTGACGCGCGCCCTGCCGGGCTCGGACGCCAGCCCGCCCGCCTGGGGCGACTGGCTGCGCATCGTCGAGGCCAGGACCCGGCCGGGGATCCAGCCGATCCTGTCGGGGGCCGAGGGCCTGCCGCTGCTCGCGCTGTCGCGCGAGGACAAGGGCCGCGTCGCCCTGCTCCTGTCCGACCACGCCTGGCTCTGGGCGCGGGGCTACCAGGAGGGCGGCCCCTATCTCGACCTGCTGCGCCGCCTCGGCCACTGGCTGATGAAGGAGCCGGCCCTCGAGGAGGAGGCCCTGCGCGCCCAGACCACCGGGCGCGGCCGCGAGGTGCGGGTCGAGCGCCAGACGATGGCGGACCAGGCCGAGCCGGTCACTGTCACGGGCCCGACCGGCAAGGTGACGACGCTGACGCTCAAGCCCAAGGAGCCCGGCCTGTTCACCGCGACCTTCGACGCGGAGACCCTGGGCCTGCACACCCTGCGCTCGGGCAACCTCGTGGCCTTCGTCAGCGTCGGGCCGGCCAACCCGCGCGAGCTGGCCGACGTGTTCAGCGACACCGAGCGCCTGAAGGCCGCGGCCGACGGATCGGGCGGCTCGGTCCGCCGGGTCGCCGAGACCGGCGGCATCCAGGTGCCGCGCCTCGCGCTGGTGCGCGGCGGCCGCCTCGCCGGCAGCGACTGGATCGGCTTCCGTCCGAGCGACAGCGCCAACATCCGCGGCGTCGAGGTCTACCCGCTGGCGCTCGGCCTCGCGGCGCTGGCCGCGCTGGCGGCCGCCCTGCTCGCCATGTGGCTGGTCGAGGGCCGCCGGGGGCGGGCGGCGTGACGCGGCCCCGCGGCGGGTCGCGCGCGGCGCGCGCGCGGTCCTGTGCGGCGGCGCATGGTCGACGGGTGGCCGCCCGCGTCCTATGACCCCGGTACTCTCGAGATGTCCGCGCCGCGCGCGGGCCCGACGCAACGGAGACAGCCTGCCCGTGACAGCGCAGACCGTGACTGGACGCCTCCTCGCCGCGACACTCCTCGCCGCCTGCCTCCAGTTCGCCCCGGCCCGTGCGCAGGAACCGGCCGCGATGCCGTCGACGCCGGCTGAGTTGCCTGCCACCCTGCCGGCCGCCAACGGCCAGTGGACCCACGCGATCACGCTGATGGGCCAGCCGAAATACGGCCCCGACTTCAAGCATTTCGACTACGCCGACCCGGCCGCGCCCAAGGGCGGGATGGTCCGGTTCGGGGCCCAGGGCGGGTTCGACAATTTCAACATCGTCGTCGCCGGCCTGAAGGGTGACCTCGAGAACGGCATCCAGCAGATCTACGATTCGCTGATGACCGAGTCCTCGGACGAGCCGTTCACCTCCTACGGCCTGCTCGCCGAGGCGGTCCGGATCGCCCCCGATCTCGGCTCGGTCTCGTACCGGCTGCGCGAGAACGCCCGCTGGCACGACGGCCAGCCGATCACGCCCGAGGACGTGGTCTGGTCCTTCGACGTGCTCAAGGCCAACAGCCCGTTCTACGCCGCCTACTACCAGACCGTGGCCAAGGCCGCGGTGACCGGGCCGCACGAGGTGACCTTCACCTTCACGGAGACCGGCAACCGCGAGTTGCCGCAGGTGATCGGGCAGCTGCGCGTCCTGCCCAAGCACTGGTGGACCGCCAAGGACGCCAACGGCAAGCCGCGCAGCGTCACCGAGACGACCCTGGAGCCGCCGCTGGGCTCGGGCCCCTATCGCCTCGCGAAGTTCGAGCCGGGCCGCACGACGACCTACACCCGCGTGCCCGACTACTGGGGCAAGGACCTGCCGGTGAACGCCGGGCGCTACAACTTCGACACCGAGCGCTACGAGTATTTCCGCGACGGCACCGTGCTGGTCGAGGCGCTGAAGGGCGACCTCTACGACTTCCGGGTGGAGAACATCGCCCGGAACTGGGCGACCGCCTACGAGGATTTCCCGGCCGTGAAGGAGGGCCGGCTGATCAAGGAGGCGTTCCCCGAGCGCGGCATGGGCATCATGCAGGCCTTCGCGTTCAACACGCGCCGGGACAAGTTCAAGGATCCGCGCGTCCGCCGGGCCTTCAACCTCGCGCTGAACTACGAGGAGATGAACAAGGCCCTGTTCTACGGCCTGTACAAGCGGATCAACTCCTACTTCTTCGGCTCGGAGCTGGCCTCCTCCGGCCTGCCCGAGGGCGAGGAGAAGGCGATCCTCGAGAGCGTCAAGGACAAGGTCCCGGCCTCGGTCTTCACCACCCCCTACGCCAACCCGGTCAACGACGGCCCCGAGGCCGTGCGCAAGAACCTCCGCGAGGCCGTCGGCCTGCTGCGCGAGGCCGGCTACGAGCTGCGCGGCGGCAAGATGGTCAGCAAGGCCACCGGCGAGCCGCTGACCGTCGAGTTCCTGGAGTTCCAGAACACCTTCGAGCGGGTCATCCTGCCGTTCGCGGCGCAGCTGAAGCTGATCGGCATCGACTCCACCCTCCGGGTGATCGACCAGGCGCAGTACCAGAACCGCATCCGCAACTTCGACTTCGACGTCACCACGGCGTCGTGGGGCGAGTCGCTCTCGCCCGGCAACGAGCAGCGCGAGTACTGGGGCTCGGCGGCGGCCGACAAGCCCGGCTCGCGCAACCTGATCGGGATCAAGGATCCCGGCATCGACGCCCTGATCGAGAAGGTGATCTTCGCCAAGGACCGGCACACCGTGATCGCGGCGACGCGCGCCCTCGACCGGGTGCTCCTCGCCCACGACTACGTCGTCCCGCAATGGTCCTCCGACCAGCAGCGGACGCTGCGCTGGAACCGGTTCGGCCACCCGGCGATCCTGCCGGTCTACGCCAGTTCCGGCTTCCCGACGACGTGGTGGTACGACGAGAAGCTCGCGGCCAAGACCGGGGCGCCCCGTTGACGGGGGCGCCCGGGATGCCGACCCGGCGCGGCCTGGTCCTCGGGGCCGGCGCCCTCGCGGCGATGCCGCCGTGGCGCCGCGCCCGCGCGGCCGAGGGGGCGGAGCGCCACGGCCTGTCCAGCTTCGGCGAGCTGAAATACGGTCCCGACTTCGCGCATTTCGACTACGTCAATCCGATGGCGCCCCGCGGCGGGCGCTTCTCGGCGCAGCTCGCCGCGACGACCGGCAACCAGTCGCTCAACACCTTCAACACGCTCAACATCTACGTGCTGCGCGGCGACGGGGCCGCCGGCATGAACCTGACCTTCGACAGTCTGATGGTCCGGGCCCTCGACGAGCCGGACGCCCTCTACGGGCTGGTCGCGCGCGCCGTCACGGTCAGTCCGGACGGCCTGACGTACACCTTCGCGCTGCGCCCGCAGGCGCGGTTCCACGACGGCTCGCCGCTGACCGCGCGGGACGCGGCCTTCAGCCTCAAGCTCCTGCGCGACAAGGGCCATCCCGAGATCGCCGAGGTCATCCGTCCCATGACCGACGCCCGGGCCGAGGGCGACGGGCGGCTCGTGGTGACCTTCGAGCCGGGCCGCGCCCGGGACCTGCCGCTGTTCGTCGCGCAGCTGCCGCTCTTCTCCGCCGCCTACTACGCCGGCCGGGACTTCGAGGCCTCGACCCTGGAGGCGCCCCTCGGCTCCGGTCCCTACCGGGTCGGCGCCGTCGACGCGGGCCGGTCCATCGGCCTGGAGCGCGTCCCGGATTACTGGGCCGCCGAACTGCCGGTGAATGTCGGCCAGAACAATTTCGACGCGATCCGCTACGAGTATTTCCGCGACCGCACCGTGGCGTTCGAGGCGTTCAAGAGCGGCGCCTTCACGTTCCGCGAGGAGTTCACCGCCCGGGTCTGGGCCACCGGCTACGACTTCCCGGCGATGAACGAGGGTCGCGTCGTCCGCGAGACGGTGCCGGACGCGCGGCCGAGCGGCACGCAGGGCTGGTGGATCAACACCCGCCGCGCGGCGTTCCGCGACCCGCGGGTGCGCGAGGCGATCGGCCTGTGCTTCGATTTCGAGTGGTCGAACCGCAACCTGATGTACGGCGCCTACGCGCGCACGGCCTCGTTCTTCGAGAATTCCGACCTCAAGGCGACCGGCAAGCCCTCGGCCGAGGAACTCGCCCTGCTGGAGCCGTTCAAGGACCTGCCGCCCGAGGTGTTCGGCGAGGCCTGGGCGCCGCCGGTCTCCGACGGGTCCGGCCAGGACCGGGCGCTGCTGAAGCGCGCCGACGCGCTCCTGCGGGAGGCCGGCTGCACCCGCCAGGGCGGCAACCTGCTGCTGCCCGGCGGCCAGCCCCTGACCCTCGAGTTCCTCGACGAGGATCCGGTCTTCCAGGCGGTCACGCAGCCCTTCATCCGCAACCTCGGACTGCTCGGCATCAGGGCGAGCCTGCGCACGGTCGACCCGTCCCAGTACCAAGCGCGGCTGAAGGATTTCGACTTCGACGTCACGCCGCGCCGCTACAGCAGCGGGCTCACCCCCGGCGCGGAGCTGCGCGAGACCTACGGGTCCCGCTCCGCCGGGACCGCGGGCTCGAACAACCTCGCGGGAATCGCGAGCCCGGCGATCGACGCGCTGCTCACCGCCGTCGCCGACGCGACGTCGCGGGCGGACCTGACCACCGCCTGCCGGGCCCTCGACCGGGTCCTGCGGGCCGGGCGCTACTGGGTGCCGATGTGGTACGCCTCGACCCACCGCCTCGCCCTCTGGGACGTGTACGGCCGCCCGGCGACCCCGCCGAAATACGACCTCGGCGCCCCTGGGACGTGGTGGTTCGACGCCGACAAGGCCAAGCGGATCGGGCGGGACTGACGCCATGCTCGCCTACATCCTGCGCCGCATCGGCCTGATGATCCCGACCCTGTTCGGGATCATGCTGATCACCTTCACCATCGTGCAGTTCGCCCCCGGCGGACCGGTGGAGCGGGTGCTGTCGCAGCTCCAGGGCCAGCGCGACGGGGCCATGTCCCGCGTCACCGGCGGCTCGGGCGACCTCGGCGGCGCCAGCCGGCCGTCGGGCGGCGGCGGAGACGCCAGTTCCCGCTACCGCGGCGCCCAGGGGTTGAGCCCGGAATTCATCGCCAAGCTCGAGAAGCAGTTCGGCTTCGACAGGCCGGCGCCCGAGCGCTTCGCCAAGATGCTGTGGGACTATGTCCGGTTCGATTTCGGCCGCAGCTACTTCCGCGACGTCACGGTCATCCAGCTGATCAAGGAGCGCCTGCCGGTCTCGATCTCGCTGGGCCTGTGGATGACGCTGCTGTCCTACGCGATCTCGATCCCGCTGGGCATCCGCAAGGCCGTGGCGGACGGCACGCGCTTCGACCGCGCGACCTCCTTCGTGGTGATCATCGGCTACGCGATCCCGGGTTTCATGTTCGGGCTGATGCTCATCATCCTGTTCGCCGGCGGCTCGTTCTACCAGTGGTTCCCGCTGCGCGGGCTGACCAGCGAGGGGTGGGAGAGCTTCTCGCCCTGGCACAAGGTGACCGACTACGCGTGGCACATGGTGCTGCCGCTGACAGCCCTGGTGATCGGCGCCTTCGCCACCTCGACCCTGCTCACCAAGAACTCGTTCCTCGACGAGATCCGCAAGCAGTACGTGCTGACCGCACGGATGAAGGGGCTCTCCGAGCGGCGCGTGCTCTACGGGCACGTGTTCCGCAACGCCATGCTGATCGTGATCGCGGGCTTTCCGGGCGCCTTCATCTCGGCCTTCTTCACCGGTTCGCTGCTGATCGAGACGATCTTCTCCCTCGACGGCCTGGGCGAGCTGTCGTTCCGGGCGATCGTCGGGCGCGACTATCCGGTGGTGTTCGCCACGCTCTACATCTTCTCGCTGCTCGGGCTCGCGGTGAACCTGCTGTCCGACCTGATCTACGTCTGGATCGACCCGCGGATCGATTTCTCGGCCCGGGCGACCTGACCGCGCGGCGCGCGGGCCGTCAGGCCTCCGGCAGGCCCGCGGCACCGGCCGGCATCGGCGGCTCGCCGCCCGGAGGCCCGGCGAGGCCCAGCAGCGCCGCGATCGCGTCGCCGTCCGGCGAGCCGAGCAGATCCGCCAGGGTGTAGCGGTCGAGGACGGCGAGGAACGCCGCCAGAGCCTCCCCCAGCACCCGCCGGAGCCGGCACGGGGCCGTGATGGCGCAGGCGCCGCCGCCGAAGCACTCGACCAGCGCCAGGTCGTCCTCGGTCTGGCGCACCACCGCACCGACGACGATCTCCCCCGGCGGCATCGCCAGGCGGAGGCCGCCGCCCCGGCCGCGGATCGTCCGGATCAGGCCCAGCCGTCCCAGCTGGTGGACCACCTTGGTCAGGTGATTCTCCGAGATGCCGTAGGCGCGGGCGATCGCGGCGATGGAGCTCTGCTCGGGCTCGTGGAGCCCGACGTAGATCAGCGTGCGCAGCGCGTAATCCGTGTAGCGGGTCAGGCGCATCTCAACTCCAGAAGACGATCTCTGCCGTGGGGCGGTGCGCGCCGCGAGCCGCGTCCGTACGCCCTGCGGAGGAGCGGCACCACCGCCGACGCGGGGCCGATCGCCGCCCCATAAGATACATTTTGATTGCACCTTTTCGAGGGGCGCGCTAGAAGATGCATGACGTATGCACCTTTTGAGCCGTGCCATGCCCGCGCCCCTCTCCCCTGCCACCGTCGCTCTCATCAAGGCCACCGTGCCGGCCCTGGAGGCCCACGGCCTCACCATCACGAAGCGCATGTACGAGCGCCTGTTCGAGAACGCCGAGATCCGCGACCTCTTCAACCAGTCCCATCACGGCGAGACCGGCGCGCAGCCGAAGGCCCTGGCCCAGGCCGTGCTCGCCTACGCCCGCAACATCGACAATCTCGGTGTGCTGGCCGGAGCGGTGGAGCGCATCGCGCAGAAGCACGTCGCCCTGAACATCCTGCCGGAGCACTATCCCCACGTCGCCGACGCGCTCCTCGGCGCGATCGGGGACGTCCTCGGTGAGGCCGCCACGCCGGAGATCGCCGCGGCCTGGGGGGAGGCGTACTGGTTCCTGGCGGAACTGCTGATCGGCCGGGAGGCCGCGATCTACCGCGACCACGCCTCCGAGCCGGGCGGCTGGAACGGCTGGCGCGACTTCGTGGTCGAGAGCGTGACCCAGGAGAGCGAGACGATCCGCTCCTTCGTCCTGGTCCCGGCCGATGGCGGCCCGGTGCTGCGGCATCGGCCGGGCCAGTATCTCGGCTTCCTCCTGGACCTGCCGGGCCGCGGCGTGCTGAAGCGGAACTACTCGGTGTCCTGCGCGCCGAGCGACCGGGCCTACCGCATCACCGTCAAGCGCGAGGCGGCGCCGGGCCGGCCGGCCGGGATCGCCTCGAACTGGCTGCACGACCACGCACATCCCGGCACCGTGCTGAAGGTCGCAGCCCCGGCGGGCGATTTCAGCCTCGACGCGGAGGGCGACGCGCCCGTGGTGCTGGTCAGCGGCGGCGTCGGGCTGACCCCGATGATCAGCATGCTCGAGACCATCGCGGCGGACAGCCCGGACCGGCCGACCTGGTACGTGCACGGCGCCCTGTTCGGCCGCGTGCACGCCCTGCGCGACCACGCCCGGGCGCTCGCGGCGCGGGCCCGCAACGCGCGGCTCGTGACCTTCTACGCGGAGCCCGAAGCCGCGGACCGGCCGGGTGAGCACTACGACGTCCAGGGCCTGATCACGGCGGACTGGCTCGTCGAGCACACGCCGCACGACCGAGCGACCTACTATCTGTGCGGTCCCAAGCCGTTCCTGCGGGATCTCGCCACCGGCCTGCTGCGCCGCGGCGTCCCGGCCGAGCGGGTGAAGTTCGAGTTCTTCGGCCCGGCCGACGAGCTGTTCGAGAAGCCCCGGCAGGCGGCCTAGGCGGCGCTCAAGCTGGCCCGGCGCCGCGGAGCGGGCGCTCCGGGCCGAGCACCCGCGCCACGGTCGTCCGCAGGGCCTGCGCGCTCCGGTAGCCCACCGCCGCCGCGACCGCCCGCGGCGGCCGCCCCTCGGCCGCGAGCGCCAGCGCCCGGATCACGCGGGCCCGGGCCCGCCAGTCGCCGAAGCTGAGGCCCGTTTCCGCACGGAAGCCGCGCGTGAGCGTGCGGCGGCTCGCGCCGGCCCGGTCGGCCCAGGCGTCCAGATCGGCCTCCGAGGCCGGATCCTCGATCAGCGCGAGGCAGACGCGGCGCAGGCGCGGGTCGCGCGGGAGCGGCAGCGCGAGCGGCGTCGCGGGGGCCCGGCCGATCTCGTCGAGCACCAGGGCGGCGAGGTGGCCGCCGCGGCCGTCGACCGCGTAGAGCACCGGCTCCTCCGCCAGCGCCGTGAGCGCCGAGGCCAGGAGCCGCGACACCGCGATCACCCGGCAACTCGCCGGGAAGGACCGGACCGCGGCGGGATCGAGATAGGCCGAGCACATCGAGACCGCGCCGTGGGTCGCGACCGCGTGCGGCAGCCGCGGCGGGATCCACAGGGCGTGCCCCTCGGGAACGACCCAGGTGCCGTCCTCCGCGAAGGCCATCATCAGCCCGGACGTGGCGTAGAGCAGCTGCGCGCGGGGATGGAAGTGCCGGTCGAGATGCATCCCGGCCGCGTAGGTCTTGGGCATCACCGCGACCGGGCGGGGTACGTCCTGATAGTCGGCCGCCTCCGTCGACCGCCCCGCGGCGGCGCGCGGTCCCGTCAACATTGGCCCGTTCGCGTACATATCCGGCCCAACACCGCCATCGGGTCAGGCTATCAGGGGGCCGTCCCGGAGGATACGCCGCGATGGATTCGGATACACTGTCCCGCCGCACCCTGCGCTTCGTGAACGTCGCGCACGCCCTCGACCACTTCGTGCTGCTGATCTACCCGACCGCGGTCATCGCCATCGCGGCCCAGACCGGGCTCGGCTACGGCGAGCTGATCGGGCTCGCCACCGGCGCCTTCGTGGCCTTCGGCCTGTGCTCGCTGCCCATGGGCTCGCTCGCCGACCGGTTCGGGCGGCGCAACATGCTGGCGGTGTTCTTCTTCGGCTACGGCCTGTCCTGCCTCGGCGTCGCGAGCGCCTCGACGCCGCTCGGCTTCGCCCTCTGGCTCTGCGTCCTCGGGCTCGCCTCGGCGATCTACCACCCGGTCGGCTCGGCCATGCTGGTGACCCATGCCCGCCGGCTCGGGCACGATCTCGGCATCAACGGCGTCTGGGGCAATTTCGGCGCGGCCGCCGCCTCCGGCCTCACCGCGCTGCTCGCCGCCACGATCGGCTGGCGCGCGGCCTTCGTCGTTCCCGGCCTCGTCTGCCTCGCGTGCGGGGCGGCGTTCGTGGCGCTGGTCCCGGGCGACGGCGACGCCGCGGGAAGGAAGGCCGGCGGCGCGGCGGTGATCCCGGTGACCCGGCCCTGGGCCCTCATGGCGATGTTCGCCCTGTCGATCTTCGCGGGCGGCCTGACCTTCAACCTGACAACGATCAGCCTGCCCAAGGTGATCGACGAGGGCGTCGGGCAGGCGCTGCCGCTGGCGCTGACCGGCTCCCTCGCCACGGGCGTCTTCCTGTTCGGGGCGCTGATGCAGCTCGCCATGGGCCGGCTGATCGACCGCTACAGCCTGCCGTCCCTGTTCGTGGCGCTCTCGGTGCTGCAGCCGCTGGGGCTCGGGATCGCGGCCGTCTCCACCGGCCTGCCGCTGCTCGCCGGGCTCGTCCTCGCCATGACGGCGATCTACGGGCAGGTGGTGATCAACGACGCGATGATCGCCCGCTACGTCCCGCCCGCCTACCGGGCTCGCGCCTACAGCGTGCGGTACTTCGTGGGCTTCACGGCGAGCGGCTTCGTGGTGCCGGCGATCGCCCTCCTGCACGACCGCGGCGGCTTCGCGCTGGTCCTCGGCGTCGCCTCCGCCTGCGGCGCGGTGATCTGGCTCTCGGCCCTGGGCTTCCTGAGGCTGACGCAGGGCGGCGAACGGCCCGCGCTGGCCGCCGCCGAGTAGCGCGACGGTTTGCGGGTCCGGCCCGGCGCTGCTACGCGGCGGCCGTCCGACCCGCGAGCACCCCGTGACCGATCTGTCCCTCGTCATCCGGCCGGAGCGGCCGGAGGATGCCCCCGCCATCGAGCGCCTCCATGCCCGGGCCTTCGGCCCCGGCCGCTTCGCCCGCACCGCCTACCGCCTCCGCGAGGGCGCGGCCGAGCGGATCGACCTCGGCATCACCGCCTCGGTCGGCAGCTTCCTCGTCGGCTCGGTCCGGATGGGTCCGGTGCGGACCGGGGCGACCCCGTTCGTGATGCTCGGCCCCCTGGCGGTCGACCCGAGCTTCGAGGGCCGCGGCATCGGCGGCACCCTGACCCGCGCGGCGATCGACGGGGCGCGGCGGGCGGGCGAGGGCCTGGTGATCCTCGTCGGCGACGCGCCCTACTACGCCCGCTTCGGCTTCACGCCGGTCCCGCCCGGGCGCCTGACGCTGCCGGGGCCGGTCGACCCGGCGCGCCTGCTGTGGCTGGAACTGGCCGACGGTTTCGGCGCCGGCGCGTCGGGCGCCGTGGAGGCGCTCGGCCCGACGCGGTGACGGAGACGGTCCCGCGCCGCCGTCGCGCGCGGTCCCGTCAGGCCCGCCGGAGCGCCAGCGCGGCGATCAGGCCGGCCGCGAGCAGGGCGAGCGCCACCGGCGTCGCCGAGGTCGCGGGCCACGCGGAGGCGGCGACCGTGAACAGCGCCCCGAAGGTCATCTGCGTGAAGCCGTAGAGGCTGGACGCCGAGCCGGCCGCGTGCGGGTCGACGTTCATCAGCCCCGCCACCGCGTTGGGGCTGAGCAGGCCGACGCCCACCGCGTAGGCGAAGAGCGGCACGATCAGGCTGACCACGCCGAGCATGCCGGTGCGGTCCACGAGCAGCAGCGACAGCGCCGCGCCGATGCAGAGGAGGTTGCCGCTCCGCGCCGCCCTGCGGATCGGCACCCGGGCGGCGAGCCGGCTCGCCAGGACGGCCCCGCCGACCATGCCGAACACGACGATCAGGCAATCGAACCCGACCTCCTGCGAGGAGCGCCCGAGCCGGTCCACGAGGAGGAACGGCGCTACGGCCAGGAAGGCGTAGAGGCTGGTGCCGCCGCAGGCCCCCGCCACCAGGTAGGCGCGGAACACCGGGACGCGCACCAGCCGCAGGTAGCCGGACAGAACGGCGACGAAGCCCGGCAGCGCGACCTTGTGGCGGTTGGTCTCGGGCAGGGTGAAGACCACGAGCGCGCCCAGCACGGCGACGAGGCCGGCCAGCACCACGAACACCGCGCGCCAGCCGAAGGCCTCGTTCACCACGCCGCCGATCGCCGGGGCCAGCGCGGGCGTGAGCGTCATCGCGGTGGTGAGGATCGCGAGCTTCCGGGCCGCGTCCTCGCGGGTCGAGACGTCGCGGACCATCGCCCGGCCGATCACCAGCGAGCCGCAGGCGCCGAGCGACTGCAGGACACGGGCGACGAGCAGGACGCCGATATTCGGCGCGGGGATCGCGAGCAGCAGCCCGGCGAGGTAGAGGCCGAGTCCCCCGATCAGGATCGGGCGCCGCCCGTACCGGTCCGAGAGCGGCCCGTAGAGGAGCTGACCGCCCGCGAGCCCGATCAGGTAGACGGTGATCGTCAGCTGGGCGCCGGCGGCGTTGGTGCCGAGGTCGACGGCCGCCGCCGCCAGCGCCGGCACGAAGATGTGCAGCGCCACCGTTCCGGTCATGGTCACGGCGACCAGGAGCGGCAGGGGTGCCCGGCGCTCCGCCACATCGGGACTTCGATCAGCCAAGGGGTCCTACGCGGTTCTCGATCCGGCAGGATGCCGGGGCGCGGCCGCCTTAGAGCAAGGGCCGCGCCCGGAGCCATGCCGGCGGAACGCGCCAGACACGCGAGGGGCGGGACCGTCCCCGGCCCCGGACCCGGACCCGGAGGTGCCGCCTACTCCTTCGGCAGCGGCTGCGGGGTCGGCAGCGGCGCGTTCAGATCCTTGGTCGGGCCGCCGACCTCGAGATCCTTCGCCCGGTCGACGGCCTCGGGATTGGCCTGCGCGGGCGGCTCCTTGGCGGCCGGCGCCGTCGGCGCGGTCGGCTCGGCGGGGATCAGGCTCGAGGGCTGGCCCTGCTGGTCGCTGTCGTGGGCGCTGGCCGGCGGGGCCGGCGCGTTGCGGTCGCTCGACTCGCCGGTCGTGCGCGGGCTGCCGGGCGACTTCGCCTCGACCGGCTTGGCGGTGCCGGTATCGGCGGGCTTGGCCGGGCTGTCCTTGCCCTCGGACGCCTTGCCGGCGGCAGGCTTGTCGGCAGACGGCTTGTCGGCTGCGGGCTTGTCTTCGGGCTTGGCCGCGGCGGGCGCGGCCGCCGGCGCGGCGTCGCTCTTCTCGACGGCCGGCAGCGGCTTCGGCGATTCGGCGAGCGTCCGCAGGTAGGCGATGACGTTGGCCCGCTCCTGCGGCGCGGCGATGCCGGCGTAGGCCATCTTGGTGCCCTTCACGTAGGCCTTCGGGCTCGTGAGGAACTCGTCGAGGTCGGCGTAGGTCCAGGTGCCGCCCTTCTCCTTCATGGCCGCCGAGTAGTCGAAGCCCGCATGCGCGCCCTTCGGCCGCTCGACGATGCCGTACAGGTCGGGACCGACCTTGTTGGGGCCGCCCTTCTCGAAGCTGTGGCAGGCGTGGCAGGCCTTGGTGCCGGCCTCGCCCTTCTCGACGTTGGCGCTGGCGAGGCGGACGGCGATCGGCTCGACCTTGGCCTCGGGCGCCGCGGTGGCGGCCTCAGGCTGCGGCTCGGGCAGGTCGTAGCCGGCTTTGCCCGCCGGCTTCGGGTGATAGATCAATTCGGCGACGAAACCCGATCCGGCCGCGAACAGAAGGGCGCCGAGGACTGCACCCAGGACCTTGTTCACCTCGAACGAGTTCATGCTCTTCTCGCAACTCGGCCGTGCCGATCGCGCGCCTGACACGGGCGAGCGGGCTCGGACACCGGACATTGGAAGATTTCGAGGTTGCCTTAGCGGTTCCGGGCGGTTCCTGACAATGCCGCAGGGGCGTTCCGCGTCGCTCCAGCGCAGGATTGTTCCACCGAATTGCCCAGCTTGTCACCAGGTGGCACCTTTTCTCCACCGCGGTCCGGCCGCATCCCGGCCCTCTGCCCGGCCCTCTGCCCGGCCCTCGACCGGCCCGTTTCCGGGGACGACAACCGGGGGCCGGCCTGTTAAGCAGCCGGCCGCCTCCCGCCGCGGCCGCTCGACCCGCGCATCCGGATCCGAATCTCGATGTCCGATCCCCTGGTCCTGATCCCGGCGCGCCTCGCCGCGACCCGCCTGCCGAACAAGCCGCTGGCCGACATCGCCGGCGAGGCCATGATCGTCCATGTCTGGCGCCGGGCCGTGGAGGCCGGCATCGGCCCCGTGGTGGTCGCCACAGACACGGCGGAGATCGCCCGCACGGTCGAGGCCGCGGGCGGCCTCGCGGTGATGACCCGGGCCGACCATCCGTCGGGATCCGACCGGCTCGCCGAGGCGCTGGAGATCGTCGATCCGGAGGGGCGCCACGACGTGGTCGTCAACGTGCAGGGCGACCTGCCGACCATCGACCCGGCGATCATCGGCGCCGCTATCGTGCCGCTCGCCGACCGCACCGTCGACATCGTCACCCTGTGCGCGCCGATCACCGATCCGCACGAGGCCGACAACCCCAACGTGGTCAAGCTCGTCGGCCACGCGGTCGGTCCCGGGCGACTGCGCGCCCTCTACTTCACCCGCGCCCGCGCGCCCTGGGGCGACGGGCCCCTCTGGCACCATATCGGCCTGTACGCCTACCGGCGCACGGCGCTGAGCCGATTCGTGGCCCTGCCGCCCGGCGAGCTGGAGGTGCGGGAGAAGCTGGAGCAGCTGCGGGCCCTCGAGGCCGGCATGCGCATCGATGCCGCCATCGTCGACGACCTGCCGCTCGGCGTCGACACCCCCGCCGACCTGGAACGGGCCCGCGCCCTGCTGCAGGGCCGGCGCCTGAACTGACACGCCGAACGAATCCGCGCCGCCATGACCGATCGCACCATCGCCTACCAGGGTGAGCCCGGGGCCAACTCGCACATCATCTGCGCGGAGGCCTACCCGGACTGGACACCCCTCCCCTGCCCGACCTTCGAGGACGCCTTCGCGGCGGTGACGGAGGGGCGCGCCCAGCGGGCGATGATCCCGATCGAGAACTCGATCGCGGGCCGGGTCGCCGACATCCACCACCTGATCCCGATCTCGCCGCTGCACATCGTGGCCGAGCACTTCCTGCCGATCCACTTCCAGCTGATGGTCCTGCCGGGCACGAAGCGCGAGTCGCTGAGGAGCGTCCACAGCCACGTCCACGCGCTGGGCCAGTGCCGCCGGATCATCCGGCGGATGGGCCTGAAGGCCGTGGTCGCCGGCGACACCGCCGGGGCGGCCCGCGAGATCGCCGAGATCGGCGACCCGAGCCGGGCGGCCCTGGCGCCCGCGCTCGCCGCCGAGGTCTACGGCCTCGACATCCTGGAGCGCGACGTCGAGGACGAGGCGCACAACACCACCCGGTTCGTGGTCTTCTCCCCCGAGCCCGTGCCGGTCGCCCAGGGCACCGAGCCCTGCGTGACGAGCTTCGTGTTCCGCGTCCGCAACATCCCGGCCGCCCTCTACAAGGCGCTCGGCGGCTTCGCGACCAACGGCGTCAACATGTCGAAGCTCGAGAGCTACATGGTCGACGGCGAGTTCACCGCCACGCAGTTCTACGCCGAGGTCGACGGCCACCCGGAGGATCCGGGCCTCAGCCGCGCGCTCGACGAGCTCGGCTTCTTCTCGCGCGAGCTGCGGGTGATCGGCACCTACCCGGCCCACCCGTTCCGGGAGGCGGCGCGGCCGGCGGCGGAGTGAGCCCTCACTCCCGCCGGAGCACCCGGTCGGCCGCCAGATCCGACCAGAAGCCCGGCCGGAAGTCGCGCTTGAGCGCCTCGGGATCGTAGACGGTCTCGACCCAGGTCAGGAAGTCGAGGCCCTTCGCCTCGCCCTCGGCGCGGTACCGGGCGAAGAACGCGTCGAGGATGCCGGTCTTGGCGAAGCGGAGATGGCCGTAGCGGGCGGAGAGCTGCCGCGCGGCCTCGGCCACCGGGCGGCCCTCGTGCAGGATCAGGTACAGGGCCGAGGCGAGGCCGGCCCGGTCGGCGCCGGACTTGCAGTGCATCACGGCCGGGTACTCGATGCCGGCGAAGAACGCCTTCGCGCCGAGGATGGTGGCCCGGTCGGGCGCCTCCCGCGAGCGGAGCACGAACTCGACGAGCTTGAGCCCGTGGCGCTCGCAGGCCTCGCGCTGGAGCGGCCAGGACCCGTGCTCGCGCCCGCCGCGCAGGGAGATGATCGTCCGCACCCCCTCGGCCCGGAAGCGGGCGAGCTGGTGGGGACCGGGCTGGGCCGAGCGCCAGAGGGCGCCGGACCCGACCCGGTGCCGATTGAGGTAGGCGAGGCGGAAGACCCCGTGGTCCATCAGCAGCATGTTGGCCCAGGCCATCAGCCGGTCGCCGGGGCCGGCGATCGGCCGCTCGAAGCGGGCGATCCGGGCCATGCGCCGCGCGTAGCGCGTCTCGGGCTTGAGGAAGCGGTTGAACAAGGCCGTGCTGCCGAGGGAACGAGCCCGGGCTCTACCAGCCACCCGCCCACCCCGCAATTCGCCGGCCGGCAGGTGACCGGCGGGCGGGCAACGCCCCGGAGCCGGCGCGATCCGGCGCCATTCTTGCCTTCACTCCGCCCGGATCGGCACCGAACCTGCGCGGGCCGCGCGAGTTATCCGCCGGTCGGACGATCGGAGGCCCGAAGCCCATGAGCACGCGCACCACGAGCATCCGCCGGGCCCGCGAGGCCGATCTCGGCGGCTTGTCCAAGGTGTTCGATGCGTCCTGGCGCGAGGCCTATCGCGGCATCATCCCCGGCGTCGCCCTGGAGCGGCTGATCGCCACCCGGGACCGGGCGTGGTGGCGGGGCGCCCTGCGCCGCGGGCGGCCGATCGCGGTGGTCGAGACGGGCGAACTCGTCGTCGGCTACGCGGCCTACGGGCGGACGCGCAGCCGGTCGCTCGGGACCGAGGCCGAGATCGACGAGCTCTACCTGCTTCCGGAGTACCAGGGCGTCGGCCTGGGCCGGCGCCTGTTCCGGGCGGTGCGCAACGACCTCGCGGATCACGGCCTCACGCGGCTCGGCGTGTGGAGCTTGGAGGACAACGCCCGCGCCAGCGCCTTCTACGAGGGGCTCGGCGGCGTCGCCGGTCCGCGGGTGCTGGACCGGGTGGCGGGCCTCCCGCTCCCCAAGGTCGGCTATCTCTTCGGCTAACGTTTTCCAGCGCTCGTTGCCGGGCCGCACCATCGACTGATTTGCTTTGCCAAGCCGCGCCTCTAAGAGAGCCGGGAAGCGGACGAGACCGCATTCCGGAAGCGACACGCCATGAAGATCGACGCCATCCCGCTCGGCAAGAAGCCGCCGCACGACGTCAACGTGATCGTCGAGGTGCCGCTCGGCGGCGAGCCGATCAAGTACGAGATGGACAAGGAATCCGGCGCGCTGGTCGTCGACCGGTTCCTGTACACCCCGATGTTCTACCCCGGGAATTACGGCTTCATCCCCCACACCCTGTCGGGCGACGGCGATCCCTGCGACGTGCTGGTGGCCAACACCCGCGCCGTGCTGCCGGGCGCGATCATCAGCGCGCGTCCCGTGGGCGTCATGGTGATGCAGGACGAGGGCGGCGAGGACGAGAAGATCATCGCGGTGCCCTCGCGCCACCTGACCAAGCGCTACGACCGCGTCGAGAACTACACCGACCTGCCCGAGATCACGATCCAGCAGATCCAGCACTTCTTCGAGCACTACAAGGACCTGGAGCCCGGCAAGTGGGTCAAGTTCGTCCGCTGGGGCGACAAGGAAGAGGCCCACCGGCTGATCGAGGAGGCGATCGAGCGCGGCAAGGCCAAGAAGTAAGGGCGGCCCGGCCGCTCCCGCCCGGGGAGCGGCCCGTACCCGTCAGCCGTCGATGCGGCGCAGGCCCGCCCGGTAGCGCCGGGCATTCTCCACGTAGCGCTGGGCGGCCTGCCGCAGGCCCTCGATCGCGGCCTCGTCGAGGGTGCGCACGGCCTTCGCCGGCGCCCCGACGATCAGGCTGTGATCCGGGAATTCCTTGCCCTCGGTGACCAGCGCGTTGGCGCCGACGAGGCAGCCGCGGCCGATCCGGGCCCCGTTCAAAACCGTCGCCCCCATGCCGACGAGGCTGCCGTCCCCGATGGTGCAGCCGTGCACGATCGCGCCGTGCCCGATCGTGACGTCGGTCCCGATGTCGAGGGGAAAGCCGGGATCGACGTGCATGATCACGCCTTCCTGGACGTTGGTGCGGTCGCCGATGCGGATCGGCTCGTTGTCGCCGCGCAGGGCCGCGCCGAACCAGATCCCGACATCGAGGCCGAGATGCACGCGGCCGACCACCTGCGCGTCGGGCGCGATCCAGACCCGGTCAGGGTCGGCGAGGTCGGGGACGTGATCGTCGAGGGCGTAGAGCGGCATGGCGGCCTTTCGGAGGGAGTGGTCGTCCCGACCGCGCGGCGCGGCCGGGATCGCGACGGATGACGCGCAGCGCCTGTCGCGGGAATGGTACGGCGCGCCCAGGCTGCCAATGCTAGGCTGGCTCCGCAAGCGGTCGCGACCCGGATGGGAAACAGAGATGGCACGGCTCCCGGCCCTGATCGGTCTGACGGCGCTCCTGCTGACACAGGGGGCCAGGGCCGCGGATCTGCGGGAGGCCGGACCGCTCGGGCGGTTCCGGGCGACCTGCGAGGATCTCGGGACCTTCTGCTTCGCCGATGCCTGTGGCGGCGACCAGATCGCGGCGGCCCAGGGCTGCCGGGCGCGCTGCCCGAGCGCGTCGATCGTCGAGGTCGTCCCGGCCGCCTGCCCGCTGTCCGAGGGCCGGCCCCTGACGGTCCTCCGGCGCCGCGGCTGAGATCCCGCCGCGACCGCTCCCCGGGCGAAATTCCGCGTCCGCGGCAACGAAACGCGGAACGCGGCATTGATCGTTCGCGAACAGGTGAACAAGGGGACGCGGACAGATGCTCGCGAACGCGCGCGATGCCCGCAGGCGCACGGGGCTGACGAGCGATCTGCGTCCGCCCGAAGCGGGCCCGAACGCCGATCCCGTCCTGTACGGCGTGGCCGCAGGTCTGGCCGCCCTGTTCCCGCCGGTCATGCTGCGGTCGGAGACGGCGCCGGAACCGCGTCGCCCCTCTGGAACCGGCCAGTCGCGGGACACGACCGGCTCCCGGTGACGGGCGGCCCGCGCGGAGCGGTATCCGCCTCAGGCGGCGAGCCGGACGAGCAGGAGAAGCGTCGCCGCGACGGGGACCGCCGTGGCGAGCCAGAGGGCGCCGGGGTGGAACCCCTCGGGCCCCGAGAAGCGCGAGGTCCGCGTCACCGCGGGACGCAGGGAGTCCCCGCGTCCGATCCCGATCCCGACTGGCATCCGTGGCCTCCTCGATCCGCGAGGAGTGAGCCTCGACGCCTCTCAAGGGCGTCTGAATCGGCGGCCGCCTTCGTCCGGCGTGGTGAACCGGACCTTAAAGGGCCCGGTCGAACTTCAGCTCGCCGTTCGGGCTCTTGAGCACCAGCTGCGAGCCGACCATGTCCCACACCGCCGAGGTGCGCAGGGCGATGAAGAAGGCCTGCTCGGTGGCCGCGAGGCCCTTGTCGCAGCTCTTCTTGGTCAGCGCGAGCGGGCCGACGGCGATGTGCTGCTCCTTGAGCGGGAACGCGGTGGCCGCGAAGGTGTTGCAGCCGCCGTAGCCGCGGGCGCGGTACTGCTTGTCGATGATGAAGCTCGGCCGGTCGCCGCCCGTGAACGGCTTGCCGTTCAGGCTCACGGCGGTCCAGGTCGAATCCAGCGGGAACATCTTCTCGCTGGCCTTGGTCCCCGGCACGTACTGGGGCTTCTTCTCCTCCTCGCCGCCCGGCCGGCGGTTGCCCCGGCCGAAGCCCGTGGGCGAGCCGCCCATCTGCGCCTGCGCCTGCGTCGCCGCGGACAGGTCCATGGCCAGCACGGCACAGGCCAAGCTCGCGATCAGCACCCCTCTCATCGTCCAGTCCCCATGTCGCGCGCGCCGCGCGCAGGTCACCCCGGTCCGGAAGCGCCGCGCCGGCCGCGCGGTCCGGCCCCTCGCGAGGCCGCTCCGAATCCTTGCGCCCTGGCGGATGCGACAGGATTTCAGCACAATTATGGTCGCGCTCGGCCGAAGACCGCCCGGAAACGATCCGGGACCGCAATCGTTGTTGATGATCGCGAAGCAGGAGGATGACCTTGGCAGGATCGGACGAGGGGGCGCAGAGCGGGAGCCGGGCGCTCGCCATGACCCCGGCGCAGTCGCGGGCGGCCCGCGGGCTGCTCGGCTGGTCGGAGGCCGATCTCGCCGGCAAGGTCGGCCTGGACGAGCGATTCGTGCGCGACTTCGAGGGCGGCTACAGCGATGCGCCCAGCGGGCAGGTCGAGGCCCTGCGCAGCGCTCTCGGCGCGGCCGGGGCGGTGTTCAGCGACGCGCCGACGCCCGGCGTCCACCTCGCTGCCGGCCGGGGCGTCGACGAGGGCACCCGCGCCGACGATCTGACGACCGAGAACGACCGCTAACACCCGCCGGCCTTCCCGAACGCGCCGCTCATGGCGCGTTCATGCGCCGCACCCGAGAACCGGGGACGCCCGAACCCGCGCACCGTCCCTGGAGCGTCCCGTGATCGATCCCGTCTGCAGTCCGTCGCGGTGCGACCAGCGCTCTCCCTCGGCCCCCGACCGGATCGGAGGCCACTGATGCGCGCCGACGCCTTCCTGGCCGCCGCCGACGCGCTGCCCGTGGCGAGCCTCGACGCCCTCCTGGGGAGCCGGGGGCTCGTGGTCGTCGCGCCCCATCCCGACGACGAGAGCCTCGGATGCGGCGGGCTGATCGCCGCCGCCCGGGCGTCGGGACGGCCCGTGCACCTCGTCGTGGTCAGCGACGGCTGCGGCTCGCACACGCATTCCCGCCTCTACCCACCGGAGAAGCTGCGCGCCCTGCGCGAGGCGGAAACCCGGCGGGCCGTGGCCGTCCTCGGCCTCGGGCCCGACGCCGTCACCTTCCTGCGCCTGCCGGACGCGCACGTCCCGAGCGACGGGCCGGAGGCCGAGGCGGCCGCGTCCGCGGTGGCCAGCGCGGCCGCGGCGATCGGGGCCGGCGCGGTCTTCGTCACGTGGCGTCACGATCCCCACTGCGATCACAAGGCGGCCGCCGCGATCGTCGCCCTCGCCCGGCCGCGGATGCCGGGCGTGCGGGTCTACGAGTACCCCGTCTGGGGCTGGACCCTGCCGCCCGAGACCGAGGTCGGGCCGAGCCCGGCCGGCCTGCGCCTCGACGTCTCCGCCTATCGCGAAACCAAGGCCCGCGCCGTCGCGGCCCACGAATCGCAGACCACGAACCTGATCGCGGACGATCCCGAGGGCTTCCGTCTCGAGCCCGCCATGATCGACCGGCTCTGCGGCCCCTACGAACGCTTCGTCGCCGTGCCCGCATGACCCGGCGGACCCAGACCCTCCCGGAGGATTACTTCCTCGGCATCTACGCCAGCGACCCGGATCCCTGGCGCTTCACCACGTCGTCCTACGAGCGCGACAAGTACGCGGCGACGCTGGCGGCGCTGCCGAGGGCGCGCTACCGGGCCGGGTTCGAGCCGGCCTGCTCCATCGGCGTCTTCACGCACGCCCTGGCTGAGCGCTGCGATCGACTCCTGTCCACCGATCTGGTCCCGGCCGCCGTGGAGGCCGCACGGGCGCGCTGCGCGGATCGCCCCCATGTCGAGGTCCGGCAAGGCGCGATGCCTGCGGACTGGCCCGCGGAACGGTTCGACCTGATCGTTCTTTCCGAGTTCCTGTACTTCCTGGCGCCGTCGGATTTCGCCGCGCTCGTCCGCCGGGCCGGCGAGACGATCGAGCCGGACGGCGACATCGTGCTGGTGCACTGGCTGGGCGAGACCGACTACCCGCTGTCGGGCGACGGTGCCGCCGAGGCGTTCATCCGGCTGTCCGCGCCCTTCGCCCAAGTCCGGGCGCAGGTGCGGACCGCCGATTACCGGATCGACGTCCTGAGCGCCGGAGCAGCCCCGTGAGCGTCGCGGTCATCACCCTCAACAAGGGCCGGCGCGCGCACCTGACCCGCCTGCTCGAAGGCCTGGGCCGCGGCGATCCGCCCGATCGCTGCGTCGTCGTCGAGATCGGCGGCGACGCGGCGCCCTATCCGGACCTGCCCTTCCCGGTGGAGCGCGTGCCGTTCCCGCATGCCGGCCTGCCGCTCGCCGCGGCGCGCAATGCCGGGCGCCGGGCGGCCGGTGCCGACACGCTGATCTTCCTCGACGTGGACTGCATCCCCTCGGCGGGGCTCGTCGCCGGCCTGTCGCGGGCGGTGGCCGAGCGGGACGGCCTGATCTGCTGCGAGATCGGCTATCTGCCGGCCGGTGCGGTCACGGACGGGTGGCGCGCGGCGGATCTGGAGCGGCTCGGCCGGCCGCACCCCGTGCGGGTCTTCCCGCCGGCCGGTGCGGTGGCCCCGGCGCCGCAGCCCGGCCTGTTCTGGTCCCTCGCCTTCGCGGTGCGGGCCGCGACCTACGACCGGCTCGGCGGCTTCGACGAGACCTTCTCGGGCTACGGCGCGGAGGATACCGACCTCGCCTTCCGGGCCGAGCGGGCCGGCGTGCCGATCCTGTTCCTCGGCGGGCCCCGGGCCTACCACCAGCACCATCCGGGCTACGACCCGCCGCTGCAGCATTTCCGCGACATCGTCGCCAACGCGGCCCGCTTTCGCGACCGTCACGGGCTCTGGCCGATGGATGGGTGGCTCGACGGCTTCGCCCGGCTCGGGCTGATCGCGGCGGATCGGTCGACCGGGATCGTGGTTCACCGGGATCCGACGCCGGACGAGATGGCTGCGGCGCGGCTGCCGGACGATCGGCCGTTCTAGGGCCGTCGCGGCCGCCGCGCCGCAGAGTTGGTCCCTTCGCCCGAAGGGACAGGTGAGGGACGCGCCCGCTCCGGGGCCTTCTCCACCCTCAACCGAACGTGTCGGGCGGATCGCGGACGTGACCGCGGTCCGCCTCCCAGAGAGCCCCGGCCTCGGGCGCGTCGAAGCTCGGCGCGCCCGCGGGCGGCCTCAGCCCTTCATGGCGTTCGCCTTCTCGATCAGCGCCTCGGCCATGCGGATCGAGGCGATGTCGATGAGGCGACCGTCCAGGGACACGGCGCCGCGGCCGGCCTTGGCGGCCTCTTCCATGGCCTCGAGGATGCGGCGGGCCTTGGTGACCTCGGCCTCCGAGGGGGTGAACACCTCGTTGGCGAGCTCGATCTGGCTCGGGTGGATCGCCCATTTGCCCTCGAAGCCGAGGGCGGCGCAGCGGCGGGCGGCCGAGCGGTAGCCGTCCGGATCCGAGAAGTCGCCGAACGGTCCGTCGATCGGACGCAGACCGTAGGCGCGACAGGCCACCAGCATGCGGTTCTGGGCGAACAGCCACGGGTCCTGCCAGTGGGTCTGGCGGCTGCCGGACTCGTCCTTGTCGGTGAGCACCGAGAAGTCGGGGTTCACGCCGCCGATCACGGTTGAGCGGGCGCGGGTCGAGGCGGCGTAGTCGGCGACGCCGAAGGACATCGCCTCCAGGCGCTTGGAGGACTGGGCAATCGCCTCGACGTTGGCCATGCCGAGCGCCGTCTCGATCAGCACCTCGAAGCCGATCTGCTTCTCGCGCTTCTTGGCCTGCTCGATCTGCGTGACCAGCACGTCGATGGCGTAGACGTCGGCCGGCACGCCGACCTTGGGGATCAGCACCATGTCGAGCCGCGGGCAGGCTTCGACGATGTCGACCACGTCGCGGTACATGTAGTGGGTGTCGAGACCGTTGATGCGGATCATCATGGTCTTGTTGCCCCAATCCAGGTCGTTCAGCGCCTGGATGATGTTGGTGCGGGCCTTCTCCTTGTCGTCGGGGGCGACCGCGTCCTCGAGGTCGAGGAAGATCACGTCCGCCGCCGAGGAAGCCGACTTCTCCATGAAGGTCGGGTTCGAGCCGGGCACGGCGAGTTCGGAGCGGTGCAGGCGCGGCTTGGCCTGCTGGATCAGGGTGAAGCTCATCTTGGGTTCTCTCTCCTGGTGACGGTTCTGGTGCCGTTGCGGGATGCGATCCCGTTCACCGGCGGCAAATGGCGCGCGCCGGACGCTCTGACAGAGCGCGGACGCGCGAATGGACCGGTTCCACCGGCGTCCGGCCGCAGCGCGGGTTCCCCCTCCCGAGCGGGAGAGGGCGCACGTTCTGCCCTCGCCTACCCGGTCGCCCCGAAGCCGACCGCGATGCAGTTGATGGACAGGAGCAGGGCCGACTTCACCGCCTCGCGCCGATCCTCGTCGGTCTCCGCGCGGTAGCGGGCGAGCAGCTCGACCTGCTCGCGGCTCACTTGGTTGATGGTCGGGAGCCGGCCCTTCAGGCGGTCCCGGAACAGCGGGAAGCGCTCGGCCAGCTCCGTGCCGCCGCTCACCCGCAGCACCATCTCGCGGGTGAGCGCGTACTCGGCCTCGATCATCGAGAAGATCCGGTCCCGGGTTCCCGGGTCCGGGACGAGGCCCGCGTAGGCGCGGGCGATGTCGAGATCGACCATCATCAGCGTCTTCTCGACCTCGTCGAGGACGAGGCGGAGGATGCGGGATTCGGTGAACAGCCGCTTGAGCGCCGCCTCGCCGTCCCGACCGCGCACGTCGATGAAGCTCGCGAGCCCCGATCCGACCCCGTACCAGCCGGTGATCACGTGCCGGTTCTGCGACCACGCGAACACCCAGGGGATCGCCCGGAGGTCCGAGAGCGCGCGCGCGCCGAAGCGGCGGGCCGGGCGGGAGCCGATGTTGAGGAGCGCGATCTCGTCCAGCGGGCTCGCCGCCTGGAAGTAGTCGACGAGGCCGTCGGTCTGGAGCAGCTGGACGTAGGCCGCCCGCGAGGCGCCGGCCAATGCCTCCAGGGCGTCGTCGTGGCCCGGCCCCGCCCGCTCGCCGTCGCCCGCCAGCGCGTGCTCGAACACCGAGGCCGCCAGCAGTTCCATCTGGTAGGCGGCGGTGCCGCGGTTGGCGTACTTGAACGAGACGACCTCGCCCTGCTCGGTGGTGCGGAACCGGCCGCGGATGGAGCCCGGCGGCTGGGCCATGATGCCCCGGTGAGTCGGCACGCCCCCGCGGCTCACCGAGCCGCCGCGCCCGTGGAAGAAGGCGATCCCGACGCCGAGCTCCTCGCCGAGGCGGGTCAGCTTGCTCTGCGCCTTGTAGAGCTCCCAGTTGGCGGCGACGAAGCCGCCGTCCTTGTTGGAGTCGGAGTAGCCGATCATCACCTCCTGCACCCCGCCCTGCCAGCGGGTCGAGCGGCGCACCACCGGCGTCCCGAGCAGCGCCCGCATGATCGCCGGGGCGGCGCGCAGGTCGTCGATGGTCTCGAACAGGGGCACGATCGGCAGCGGGCAGATCTCCGTGCCGGCGGCGTCGAGGAACACCCCCGCCTCCTTGGCCAGCAGGTACGCGCCGAGCACGTCCTCCACCGAGCGGGTCATCGACAGCACGAAGGCGCCGAACGCCTCGCGGTCGAGGGCCTCGCGCATCTCGGCCACGAGGGCGAAGGTGGCGAGCGTCTCGCGGGCGGCGTCGGGCAGATCCTCGAAGGACCGCTCGGGATCACGCGGCCGGGCGAGCTCCGCGTCGAGCCACTGGCGCCACGCGGCCGAGCCGAGGGCCGGCGGCTCGCCGTCGCCGTTGCGCTGGCGCCAGAGGGCGTGGAGCGTGTCGGTGGTCCGGGTGGTGTTCTCGCGCAGGTCGAGACGGACCGTCGAGAACCGGAAGATCTCGACCATCCGCCGCACCGGGCGGACGAGATCGCGCGCCAGCGCCCCGCACTTGGCCTCGGTCAGGCCGCGCTCCAGGGTGCGCAGATCCTCGATCAGCCCGTCCGCGCTGGCATAATCGGGACCGGACGGGTGCTCGCCCTCGTTGCGGGCGACCGTCGCCTCGATCTTGCGCAGGACGCAGGACAGGTACTGTCGGTAGGGCTCGCCCGGGTTGCGCCGGGTGATGGCGCGGGCTTGGCCGCTCTCGGCGAGCTGCCGGTCGAGCTCCGCGCGGAAGCCCTCGGGCAGCGGCAGCGAGCGCTCGGTGAGCGACAGGGTCCGGCCCAACTCGCGCACGCGGTCGCGGTAACGGGTGAGCGAGGCGAGCGCGTTGCGGTGCAGGGTCTGCCGCGTGACCGCGGCGGTGACGTAGGGGTTGCCGTCCCGGTCGCCGCCGATCCACGAGCCGAACTGGAAGAACGGCGGCACCCTGAACTCCGTGCCCGGATAGGTCTCGGCCAGCGCCTCGTGCAGCGCCTCCAGGGTCTCGGGCAGCATCTCGAACAGGGTCTCGTCGAAGAAGTGCAGGCCCCAGGCCACCTCCCGCTCGACGGTCGCCTTCTCCAGGTGCAGCTCGCCCGTCATCCAGACCAGCTCGATCTGGTCGCGCAGCTCGTTCATGAGCCCGTTGCGCTCGCGATCGGTCCAGCGCGGCATCTCCAGCTCGCGCAGCACGAGGTAGATCCGGCGGAACTTCTCCAGCACCGTGACGCGCTTGCCCTCGGTGGGATGGGCGGTCAGCGTCGGGCGGATGCGCAGGTCGGTGAGCAGCGCCTGGATCTTCTCGGGCGGCACCCCCTGTTTGCGCGCGTCAGCGAAGACCTTCGCGAACGAGCCGCTGAGCGCGGCCCGCCCCTCCGTGCGCTCGACGTGCCGGCGGCGGCGCATCGCGGCGTTCTGCTCGGCGATGGAGATCAGCTGGAACCAGATGCCCTGAACCTGCAGCGCGCGTGCGAGCATCTGCGGCGAGAAGCGCGAGATGTCGGCCGTGCCGTGCAGGACCGCCTCGAGGTCGGGGTCGTGCCGGCGGGCGACGTCGAGCAGCGCCTGGAACAGGATGTCCAGCGCCTGCTCCGACGACGTGCCGACGATCACCGGCGGCGCGAAGGCCGTGGCATCGACGAGACCGGGGGTTGCGTGAAGCGTGCGGGTCATGGGGCCACCTCGTGGCGCTCTTTCTTGAAGGACGAGGCGCGACGCGCCCCCTCCCCTCTCTGCGGGGGAGGGTGGCCCCCGCGTCAGCGGGGGTCGGGAGAGGGGAGCGCCATTTCCGGAGAGGTCGCGACGGGAGCTGAAAGCCCGCACCGTCGCGCTGCCCCTCTCCCGCCGCGCATCCGGGGGCACCCTCCCCCGCAGAGGGGGAAGGGGTGCAGCGCGGCTACGCCGCCCGGGCGAGCACGTCGGCCACCGTCTGGCCGAACGAGCCCGGATCCGGCGCTACGGTCAGCCCGTACGAGCGCATGATCTCGGCCTTCTCGGCGGCGCTGTCGCCGGCCGCCGAGATGATCGCGCCGGCGTGCCCCATGCGGCGCCCCTTCGGAGCCGTGAGTCCGGCCACGAACCCGATCACCGGCTTCGACATGTTCTCGCGGATCCAGGCCGAGGCCTCGGCCTCCTGCGGGCCGCCGATCTCGCCGATCATCAGCACCGCGTCGGTGTCCGGGTCAGTCTCGAACAGGGCGAGGTGGTCGAGGAAGGACGAGCCGTTGATCGGGTCGCCGCCGATGCCCACCGAGGTCGAGATCCCGAGCCCCAGCTCCTTGAGCTGGGAGGCCGCCTCGTAGCCGAGCGTGCCCGAGCGCGAGATCACCCCGACATTGCCCGGGAGGTAGATGTGGCCGGGCATGATGCCGAGCATGGCCTTGCCGGGCGAGATGATGCCGGCGCAGTTCGGGCCGACCACCATCGTCCGCTTCTCCTTGGGATAGCGGTAGAGGTAGCGCTTCACCCGCATCATGTCCTGGGCGGGGATCCCGTCGGTGATCGAGCAGACCAGCCGCAGCCCGGCATCGGCCGCCTCCATGATCGCGTCGGCCGCGAAGGGGGGCGCCACGAAGGTGATCGAGGTCGTGGCCCCGGTCGCCGCCACCGCTTCCTTGACGGTGTTGAACACCGGCAGGCCGAGATGGGTGCGCCCACCCTTGCCCGGGGTGACGCCGCCGACGACGTTCGTGCCGTAGTCGAGCATCTCCTTGGCGTGGAAGGTGCCCTTGTCGCCCGTGATGCCCTGGACGATGATCGGGGTGGTCTCGTCGATGAGGATGCTCATGGCGCGGTCTCCCCTCTCAGTGCTGGGTCTTGGCGGCGGCGCAGGCGTCGACCGCCTTCTTGGCCGCCTCCGCCAGGGTGTCGGCGGTGATGAGATCCAGGCCGCTCTCGGCCAGGATCTTCTTGCCCGCCTCCACGTTCGTGCCGGCGAGCCGGACCACCAGCGGCACGTCGATCTTCACCTCGCGGGCGGCCTGGACGACGCCCTCGGCGACCCAGTCGCAGCGGTTGATGCCGGCGAAGATGTTGACCAGGATCGCCTTCACGTTGCGGTCGGAGAGCACGAGCCGGAAGGCCGTCGCCACCCGCTCAGGGGACGCACCGCCGCCGACATCCAAAAAGTTCGCCGGCTCGCCGCCCGCGTGCTTGATCATGTCCATGGTGGCCATGGCCAGCCCCGCGCCGTTGACGATGCAGCCGATCTCGCCCTCGAGGCCGATGTAGCTGAGGTTGTGCTCGGCGGCCTGGGCCTCGCGGGGGTCGCCCTGCGACGGGTCGTGCATGTCGGCGATGCCCGGCCGGCGGAACAGGGCGTTGTCGTCGAAGCTCATCTTGGCGTCGAGCGCCAGCACCCGGTCGTCCTTGGTCACGACGAGCGGGTTGATCTCCAGCATGGTGCCGTCGCAGTCGCGGAACGCCCGGTAGGCGTTCATGATCGTCTTCACCGCGGCCGAGACCTGCTTGATGTTCAGCCCGAGCTGGAAGGCGATCTCCCGCGCCTGGAACTGCTGCAGGCCGACCGCCGGCTCGACCACCACCTGGATGAGCGAATCCGGCTCCTTGGCGGCGATCTCCTCGATGTCCATGCCGCCGCGCTGGCTGGCGATGACCCGGACGCGCTCGGCCTTCCGGTCCAGCACGTAGCCGAGGTAGAGCTCGCGCTCGAACGGGTCCGCGGTCTCGACGTAGACGCGCTGCACCGGCTTGCCCTCGGGCCCGGTCTGGTGCGTGACGAGGCGCTTGCCGAGGAGGTCCTTGGCGGCGTCGCGGACCTCGTTGTAGGTCCGGCACAGCTTGATGCCGCCGGCCTTGCCGCGGGCGCCCGCGTGGATCTGCGCCTTCACGGCCCAGAACGAGCCGCCGAGTTCGGTCGCCGCGTAGACCGCTTGGTCCGGGCTGAAGGCGATCGCGCCTTTCGGGACGGCCACGCCGAAGCTCGCGAGCAGCTCCTTGGCCTGATACTCGTGGACGTCCATTCGGCGCCTCCTCCGCGGTTCGTTGCCGCCGTTGACGCCATCTACTTTAGTTGAGTCGAAAGATTACGCCCGTCAAATTTTTTGATCTCGGGCTTGACGACGGCTTTTTCGCATCCGCAGCACGGATCGTATTCGATATTGCGACGCAACATACAGAAAAACAACGAGGCCGGGGCATGATGCACCCGGCCTCGATTGTCGATCCGACGGACTTTTCTTCAGAACGCTTCGTTCGAAGGCGCCCGCTCCGTCATCGCGAGCGCACCGAAGTGGCCCAGGGCAGCGCGACTTCTGAGATCGTACCGCCGACGGGATTGCTTCGCTTCGCTCGCGGAGACGGCGGCGTCGACGGGATCAACCGGACACGCTGTCCAGCTTGGCGCCGCCGCAGCGGGCACGCGCCCTCCCCCTGCCAGGGACGGAGGGCGTCCCTCTCAGTTCACCTTGGCCTTCACGATCCCGTAGACCTTCTCGGTCAGCGCACCGGCCTCGCCGAGCAGCTCCTCGAGCTCCTTCAGCCGCTCGTCGGCGAAGTCGCGGTCCTCGAGACCCTTGGCGTTGACGTAGACGTTGAGCGCCGCGCTGCGCAGGCCGGCATAGGCGGAGAGCACCGCCACGCCGGCGTCCGACACGACGTTGAGATTGCCCTTGTCGGCGGTGATCGCCGCGAGGTCGATCACCGCGCGGCAGGCCCGGCAGCAGGCGAGCGGCACGTCGCAGGCGGTCTTGAGCGCCGCCTGGATCCTCTCCGCGCGGGCCGACTTCTCGTCGTCGGTGTTCTTGGGCATCCCGTAAGCGCCCATCACGGCGTCGAAGGCCTGGACGTCCTCGCCGATCATGCCGGTCAGCACGACCCGCAGGCCCTCGGACTTGGCCAGGACGTCCTTCAGCTCGGCCTCGACCTCGACGTACTTCTTCTTGCCGATGGTGAGGTTGCAGACCATCGACACCAGGGCCGCGCCCATGGCGCCGGAGATCGCCGCCGCGCCGCCGCCCCCGGGGGTCGGGGCGGCGCTCGCCAGCTCCGTCAGGAACGTCTCGATGCTGTCGCTCTCGGGGCGATGCGTCTCGGTCACCGGCGCCTCCTCAAGCCATCGTCTTGGCGAGGGCGTAGATCTCCTCGGCGTCGAGCACCTTGTCGGTGCTCTCGAAGAGCTGGCCGACGCAGGCCCGGTGGAGCTTGAGCTTCAGCCCGCCGATGCCGAGCGCGCCGAAGGCCTGCTTGCCGTTGCGGTCCTTGCCCTTGTCCATCACGTCGATGCCGCCGATGCCCGTCGGAGGCTGGGCGTTGTAGTCGGCGACGAACTCGATGGACGATTCCTGCGCCCAGGCGGATTCGGGCAGCAGCTCGACGCCGATCGCGCCGGCCGTGAACACGAGGTTGGTGCCCTTCACCAGGGCGACGCGGGAGGCCTCGTCGGGGGTCGCGGCGGCCTTCACGTTGACCTTGAAGCGCTTGTTGATCTGGTCCGCGGCGGCCTGGGTCTTGTCGAGGGCGCGGCCCGCGATGGTGACCTCGGCGCCCTCGCCGGCGAGCAGGGCGGCCGAGCGCATGCCGACCGGGCCGGTGCCCGCCAGCACGACGGCCTTCTTGCCCTGGAGCGAGCCGGCGGCCTTGGCCACCAGCGCGACGCCCGCGGCGGCCGTGGTGTTGGAGCCGTTGGAATCGAGCATCACCGAGACCCGGAACGGGCCGAAGAAGCGCTTCTTGACGGCGGTGAACAGTTCCTCGCCGGCCGCCATGCTGCCGCCGCCGACGAAGATCGCCGTCGACTTCTTCTCGGAACCGCCGCGGGTGTAGATCGTGCCGTCCACGAGCGCGCCGACATTGTCGGGATTCACGCCGCCGTAGCCGGTGATGTGGTCCGCGCCGCCGTCGTAGCCGACGACCGTGTCGAACACGTTCGGCACGGCATCGGTGTCGAACAGGAACAGCAGCTTCTTGGTCATTCTCTACCTCGGCCCAGGGTGGGCATCATCGACGTGAACACTCCACCCCGTCATTCCGGGTCCGCGAGGCGGGACCCGGAATCGAGACGCTCAGGTGGTTCTCTGCCGACACCGTCGGCGACACTGGGTTCCGAGCCCGCCCGCGGCGCCCCGGAATGATGGCGCGCTGCGCGCCGCCCTCAGCTCTCGACCACGTTCTGCGGCTTGCCCGCCACGAACGCCTCGACGTTGTCGACGAGTTGGTCGGCCAGGATCTGCATCGCCTCCTTGCTCGCCCAGGCGACGTGCGGCGTGACGATCAGGTTCGGCAGGTCGGCCTCGCACAGGATGTTGCCGTCCTTGGGCGGCTCCTGCGCCACCACGTCGAAGCCGGCGCCCGCGATGGTGCCGTCCCTGAGCGCTTCGAGCAGAGCCGCCTCGTCCACCAGCCCGCCCCGGGCCGTGTTGATGAGGATGGCGCTCTTCTTCATCTTCTTGAGCTCGGCGGCGCCGATCATCCCCTTGGTGTCCGGGGTCAGCGGCACGTGCAGCGTGATCACGTCGGACTGGGTGAGGATCGTCTCGAAATCCACGAGCCCGTCCTGCGGGAACACGTCGTAGGCGATGACCTTCATGCCGAGCGCCTCGGCGCGCTTGGCGATCGACTTGCCCAGCGCCCCGTAGCCGACGATGCCGAGGGTCGAGCCGGCGATGTCGTAGATCGGGTAATCGAAGTAGCAGAACTGCTTGGACTTCGCCCAGTCGCCGCGCCGCACCGAGTTGGCGTAGGGCACGATCGCCCGCCGCAGGGCGAACATCAGCCCGACCACGTGCTCCGGCACGGTGTTGAACGCGTAGTTGCGGATGTTGACGACCGTGACCCCCTGGGCCTTGGCCTGGGCCTTGTCGACCACGTCGGTGCCGGTGGCGGCGACCGCGATCAGCTTCAGGTCGGGGAGCTGCTTCAGCGTCTCGGCCCGCATCGGAACCTTGTTGATCAGCGCGATCTCCGCCCCCTGGAGCCGCGAGACGATCTCTTCCGGCGTCCAGGTCGACTCGTGCTCGACGTATTCGTGGGGGAAGTTGAACGGTCGGACCCTGGCATCGAGGGACTCACGATCCAGGAACACGATCTTCTTGGTCATAGGACCCCTCTCGAACGACGGGCGGTTTCCTCGATAGTCTTGTTCTTACTTGCGCGTCGGGGCGGGCCCGGCAACCCGGTCCCGCCCCGATCGCGTGCGCAGTTCACGCCTTATGCAGCGGATTCTCGCGCAGGTAGCTGGAGGCGGCGGCGACGCCCGAGCCCGGCGTGACCTTGATGCCGCAATCGAGCATGGCCATCTCGGCGCCCGCGATGGCGCCCAGCAGCGACAGCTCGTTCAGGTCGCCGAGGTGGCCGATGCGGAACACCTTGCCGGCGACTTTCGACAGGCCGGCACCGAGCGACAGGTTGTAGCGCTCGTAGGCGTGGGTGATCACCTTGGCGGCGTCGGCACCCTCCGGCACCACGATCGCCGTGACCGTGTCGGAGTTCCACTTGGGCTCCTTGGCGCAGGGCTTGAGGCCCCAGGCCGCCACGGCCTGACGGGTCGCCTCGGCGAGCACGTGATGGCGGTGGTAGACGTTCTCCAGCCCCTCCTCCTTCACGATCGCCAGCGCCTCGCGCAGGCCGTAGAGCAGCGGCAGGACGGGGGTGTAGGGGAAGTAGCCGGTGGCGTTGGCGGCCAGCTGGTCCTTCCAGGCGAAGTAGGCGTGGCCGAGCCGGTCGTTGCGGCCGGTGCCGCCCTCGGCGATCTTGAGCGCCTTCGGGCTGATGCAGATCAGGCCGAGGCCGGCCGGGAGCATGAAGCCCTTCTGCGAGCCCGCGATGGCGCAGTCGACGCCCCACTCGTCCATCTTGAACGGCAGCGAGCCGATCGACGAGATGCCGTCCACGAACAGCAGCGCCGGGTGGCCGGCGGCGTCGATCGCCTTGCGCACCGCGCCGATGTCGCTGGTGACGCCCGTGGCGGTCTCGTTGTGGACGACCATCACGGCCTTGATGGCGTGGTCCTTGTCGGCGCGCAGCGCCTCCTCGATCTTCTGCGGGTCGGCGCCCGCGCCCCACTCCTCCTCCTGGACGATCACGTCGAGGCCGAGGCGCTGGGCCATGTCGACCCAGAGGTGGCTGAACTGGCCGTAGCGGGCGGTGAGCACCTTGTCGCCGCGGCAGAGGGTGTTGGACAGGGCCGATTCCCAGATGCCGGTGCCCGAGGACGGGAACAGGATGACCGTCCCGTTGGTCGAGCCGAACACCATCTTGGAGTCCTGCAGCAGTGGCTTCACCAGCTCGGGGAAGCTCGGCGACCGGTGATCCTCCGACGGCACGTGCATGGCGCGCAGGACGCGCTCCGGGATGTTGGTGGGGCCCGGGATGAAGAGGTGGTTGCGACCGGGGCGCCGGGTTGCGGCCATGATGTTTCCTCCGAAAAGTCCATTGCGCGCGGGCGTGAACCCGCGCCGGGTTGTCCAAGCGTCCTCAGGGAGTCGGTCCGGCGCCGTCGAAAGCGGCTCGCGCCGCACCCCCTCGAACGCCATCCTCTGCCGTGATCGGGGGGTCTCCGCGGAGCGGCAGGCGGCCTCACGCCGCTCGCGTCGCGGCGCGCCCCCGCGCGCCGGTCGCCTCCGAATTGCCGTCCCGTCCAACGGCTCCAGGGCCGTCCTCGCCGCCTTCCTGTCAAGGTCCGGCCGTGCTCGTGCCGAGCGGCCGGTTCTTGGTATTATGAGGCGGTGAAGCTCGAAAGGAAAACCGGAAAAACTTCCGGAACTTGCCAAAAAAATTTTTTGTGCGACGCAACGAAGTCGAGCTCCGGTTGAGAGGCTTCGCGGCACCGCACACCGAAGTCTTTCCGCCCCGTCCGAACCCGCGTCATCAAACTGAGATCGGATCGCGCTCTGGATCCCGGCACCGTACAGCCGCCGGGAGAGGGTGCCGTGGCCGAGGTTGAGGAGATGCCGGTCCGCGTGCGGACGCTGTTCCTGTCCGACCTGCATCTCGGCACGCGCGGCTGCCAGGCCGGCCTGCTGCTGTCGTTCCTGAAGGACTACGACGCCGACACGATCTACCTCGTCGGCGACATCGTGGACGGCTGGCAGCTGCGCTCGGGCTGGTACTGGCCGCAGGAGCACAACGACGTCGTGCAGAAGCTCCTGCGCAAGGTCCGCAAGGGCGCGCGGATCGTCTACCTGCCGGGTAACCACGACGAGTTCCTGCGCGACTACGTGGGCACGAGCTTCGGCGGCATCGAGCTGGCCGAGACCGCGATCCACGAGGCGGCCGACGGCAAGCGCTACCTCGTCATCCACGGCGACCAGTTCGACATGGTCGTGCGCCACTCGCCGTGGCTCGCCCATCTGGGCGACGGCGCCTACACGCTGGCGCTCTCGCTCAACACGCTGATCAACAAGGTGCGGCGGCGTCTCGGCCTGTCCTACTGGTCGCTCTCCGCCTGGGCGAAGCTGCGCGTCAAGAACGCCGTGAGCTTCATCGGCCGCTTCGAGACGATCCTGGCCGAGGAGGCGCGCCGCCAGGGCGCCGACGGGGTGATCTGCGGCCACATCCACCACGCGGCCGACCGGCCGATCGGCGACCTGCGCTACCTCAACACCGGCGACTGGGTGGAATCCTGCACGGGGCTCGTGGAGCACTACGACGGCCGCATCGAGGTGCTGCACTACCCGAGCCTCCTGCGGGCGCGGGCGGCCGAGATCGTGCCGCAGACCCTGCCGGGCCGGCGCGCGGTGGCGTGAGGGCGCCGCCGTGAAGCTCCTGATCGCCAGCGACGCGTGGCACCCCCAGGTGAACGGCGTCGTGCGCTCCCTCGAGCAGATGGTCCGCCGCGCGCCGGAGCACGGCTTCGCCACGGCCCTGCTGTCGGTGGCGGATTTCCGCTCGCTGCCGCTGCCGGGCTACCCCGAGATCCGCCTCGCCTATGCCGGGCGCGAGCGGGTGGCGGCGCGCTGGCGGGCCGAGCGGCCGAGCCACGTGCACATCGCCACGGAGGGGCCGGTGGGCCTCGCGGCGCGCCGGCACTGCCTCGCGCACGGCCTGCCCTTCACGACGAGCTACCACACGCGCTTCCCGGAATACCTCGCCGCCCGCGCCCCGGTGCCGGAGGCGTGGTCCTACGCGTATCTGCGCCGGTTCCACGGCGCCGCCCGGGGGACGATGGTCAGCACCGCCTCGCTCCAGGGCGAGCTCGCGGCGCGGGGCTTCGGCCGCCTGATGCGCTGGACTCGGGGCGTGGACACGGAGCGGTTCCGGCCGGCCGAGCCCGGGACGCCCGCGCCGGCGGAACTCGCCGGCCTGCCGGGGCCGCTGTTCCTCTACGTCGGGCGGCTGGCGGTGGAGAAGAACGTCGCGGCCTTCCTGAGCCTCGATCTGCCCGGCACGAAAGTGGTGGTCGGCGACGGGCCGGACCGCGCGCGGCTGCAGGCGCTCGCGCCGGAGGCCCGCTTCCTCGGCACCCGCACCGGCGCGGACCTCTCGGCCGTCTACGCGGCCTGCGACGTCTTCGTCTTCCCGAGCCTCACCGACACGTTCGGCATCGTGCTCCTGGAGGCGCTGGCCAGCGGCCTCCCGGTGGCGGCCTTCCCGGTGCCGGGCCCCAACGACGTCGTCGGCGGCACCCGGGTCGGGGTGCTCGACCCGGATCTGCGGGTCGCCGCGCTGGCGGCTTTGCGCCTGTCGCGCGCCGAGTGCCGGGCCGAGGCGCTGCGCTGCGGCTGGAACGTGAGCGCCCGGCAGTTCTTCGGCAACATCGTCGAGGCGCATGGCGGTGCCCGGAGCACCCGGGACGCCGCCTGACGCGTGACGGCGCCCGCGCGGGATGGCAGGACGGCGCGATGCCGTCCGCCAAATCGTTCGCCAAGCCGCACGCCAAGCCGCACGCCGGACCGCCCACTGGATCGACCGCCGGACCGCGCGCGTCCGTCAGGACCCGGTCCCCGGGCGCTGGCCCGTTCGATCCCGCCCGGGCCGCCGCGTATCCGGCGGCGATCGGCTGCGACGAGGTCGGGCGCGGCGCGCTCTGCGGACCGGTGGTGGTGGCCGCGGTCTGGTTCGATCCGACGGCGATCCCGCCCGACCTGCTCGCGGCCCTCGACGACAGCAAGCGCGTTCCCGAGCCGGTGCGGGAGCGGCTGGCGCCCCTGATCCGCGCCCACGCGCGGGTCGCGGTAGCGGCGGGATCGCGCGCCCTGATCGACCGGATCAACATCCGCGGCGCGACCCTCGACGCCATGGCGCGGGCGGTGGCGCGGCTCGGCCTCGCCGCGCCCGTGCTGGTCGACGGGCGCGACGCCCTGCCGGGCCTGCCCGGCCGCGCCGTGATCGGCGGCGACCACCTCGTGCCGCAGATCGCCGCCGCCTCGATCGTCGCCAAGGTGCTCCGGGACCAGCTGATGCGGCGCCTCGCCCGGCGCCATCCCGGCTACGGCTGGGAGCGGAACGTCGGCTACGGGACGGCCGTCCACCGCGCCGGCCTGACGCAGCTCGGGCGCAGCGCGCATCACCGGCTCAGCTTCACCCGCGGGTTCGACTGAGCCGGGCAAGACGGGTCACGCGGCCCGGACGCCCGCCAGGAAGCGGTGGACCTCCGCGGCGAGTTCCTCCGACTGACGCGTGAGCGCGGTGGCGGCCGTGAGCACGTGGTCGGCCGCGCGCCCGGTCTGGTCGGCCGCCTGCGCCACCCCGGCGATGTTGCCGGTCACCTCCTGCGTGCCAACACTGGCCTGGGCGACGTTGCGGACGATCTCCCGCGTGGCCGCCCCCTGCTGCTCCACCGCGGCCGCGATGGCGGCGGCCACGGTGTCGATCTCGCCGATCCGGCCGGTGATCGTGCCGATCGCCCGCACCGCCTGACCGGTCACGGTCCGGATCTCGCCGATCTGCCGGCCGATCTCGTCGGTGGCGCGGCCGGTCTGAGCGGCCAGCTCCTTGACCTCGGTGGCGACCACCGCGAAGCCGCGCCCGGCCTGACCGGCCCGCGCCGCCTCGATCGTGGCGTTGAGCGCGAGCAGGTTCGTCTGAGCGGCGATGCCGGCGATCAGTTCGACGACGGCGTCGACCCGGGCGACGGACGCGTTGAGCGCCGCCACCAGGGCGGCCGTCTGGTCGGCCTCGCCGACCGCGATCCGGGCCAGTTCGGACGAGCCCTGGACCTGCCGGCCGATCTCCTGGACGGAGGTGCCGAGCTCCTCCACCGCGGCGGCGGCGGTCCTGACGCCGGCAGAGGCCTCCTCGGCGGCGGCGGCCACGGTATCGGACTGGCTGGCGGTCTCCTGGGCGGTCGTGGTCATCTGCCAGGCCGTGGTCTGCAGCTCGGTCGCGGCTGCGGAGACCTGCCCGACGATGCCGGCCACCGCCGCCTCGAAGGTCTGCGCCAGCGTGTGCGTCATCGTCCGGCGCTGCGCCTCTGCGGCGCGCGCCGCCTCGGCCGCGTCCGCCTCCAGGGCGCGGGTGCGGACGAGGTTGTCGCGGAAGACCTGCACGGCCGCCGCCATCGCGCCGATCTCGTCCCGCCGTCCGCGGGCCGGGATCTCCACGGCGACGTTCCCGGAGGCGAGCGCCCGCATCGCCCGGATCATGGCCCGCAGCGGTCCGAGCACGCGGCGGAAGACCGTGACGGCGCCGACACCGGCGAGCACCACCGAGGCGGCCAGGAACAGGCTGGTGTGGAGCAGCGTCGCCTCCGCCTCCGCGGCGAGCGCCTGCGCGCGGGCGACCATCGCGTTCAGCGCCGCCTGGGCGAGGTCGGCGATGGTGTTGACCTCCCGCGTGTTGCGGTCACGCAGGTCCTGGATCGCGACGCCCGGCGACTGGCCCCGGCTCAGGGCCGCCCGCAGGGCCTGCCGCCGCGCCGCGACCTCGCCCTCGAAGTTGCTGGCGCCCGCCCTCACGAAGGCGTCCTGGACCTCCCGCGGCAGCGTGTCGTCCATGTGTTCGACGAGGTTCGCCCAGCTCGCCGCGACGCGGCCGCGCTCCTCGGCCTCGGCGAGGCGCTCCTCCTCGGACCAGCCCGTCCCCCGCGTCACGGCCGTCTCGGCCCGCGCCACGTTGCCGCCGATCGCGACCCGCGTGATCCAGGCGGCACGCTTGATGTCCAGGGCGCGGGCCAGCGCCGCGTCGCGGCGCGGGATCGTGACGTCGACGGCCCCGCTGGTCGCCGAGAGCGCGTCGAGCAGATCCCGGAAAGCGGTCGCGGCGACCTCCGCCGTCGCGGCGGCGCGCTCCGCGATCGGGACCGAGAGGGCCGCGTCGATCCGCGCGGACAGGCCGGTGACGGCCTCGTGCGCGCGTCGGAGCGGATCGACCGTCTTCGCCACCGCGGCGGTGTCGATCGCGCGCACCAGGATCAGGAGAGCCTCCAGCCGTTCGGTCCGGGTCGCGCGCTGCCGGGCGATCAGGGCCGCGTCGGCGGGCGGGATCCTGCCCGCGGCGATCAGCGCTTGCAGAGTCCGTGCCCGCTCGAGGCGCACGGCGAGCAGGACCTCGAGGAGGATCCGGCTGCCTTCCGTGAGCGCGACCACGCGGCGGCTCTCCCGCTCCTGCGCGCGGGCATCGTGTGCCGTCCGGGCGCCCGCGGCCAGCAGTAGGGCGCTGAGTGAGAACAGGATCGCGCACAGGATCGTGCCGATTGAAGGACGCGGAAGACGCAGCATGAGGGTTGAGTTCTCTCTTCGCAGTGCGTCGAGACATGCGGCCCGCCGCCGGGCTGCCCGGTTCGAGCAGGGCGGCCGGTCGGCCTCGGTCGCCGGAAAGGCTGAGCGACACGACGGCCCCCGGGGGCTGTGACCGCGCGATCCGGGGACGGCCGGCCCCCAGGGGCACCCCGACGCGGCGCCGGCCCGGTTCGCCCGGAGGGCGCGGCGAGGTCGCGGGCTCGCCGGCGATCCCGGTCCGGTCATCGGACAGGAAGCGCGCCCGGTCGGCATCGAGGTCGGCGTCCGGAGACTCCACCGCCTCAAGGGAGGCCAGCAGCCGCGACCGGCCGCATCGGGCAGGGCCGCGGAGCGCGGCTCGCCCGCGACCGGATCACCGCGCGCGCGGTACAGAGGCGCGATCGGAGGACACAAACGCCGAACACAATCCCTTTTCTACGCACAGCATCGACCTCAGTATCTTGCATTAATACAATATATTAATCCTTGCGGACTCATTATGCACCACAAAAGCTCATCATTCCCGGCATTTGACTCACAAAACAACAGATGTCAACCTTACGTTCCTAGGTTATGCATCATAGAACATCGCGCTATAAAAAACATTCACAACCGCGGAACAAATATAACTCCTATTTAATATATTGACGACGATCATGGAACAACTACTGAATTTATCGAGGAGATATGGTAATCGGGCAGATCCGCCGCCTCGCGCGCGGGCGACACCGCGTCGGTCGCGTTTCAGAGCAGCACAAGCTGCGAGCCGGGCTTGCGGAACGCGTCGCGGTTCAGATCCATCCGTCCGAAGGCGAAGCCGAGACGGGTGCCGGCGAGTCGGACCCGCTGGCCGATCATCGCCGCGTAGGCCCCCTCCCCGCGGAAGCGGTGGCCGAAGCGCGGGTCGTTCTCGCGCCCGCCCCGGGCGTCCCGCAGGAGTGCGAAGGTCCGCGCCCGGCGCTCCGGATAGTGCTCGGCGAACCAGTCGGCCACGAGGTCGGCGACTTCGCCGGGGAGGCGCAGCAGCGCGTGGCCGATGCGGCTCGCCCCGTGCGCGCGCGCCTCGGCCAGGATCGACTCGATCTCGTGATCGGTCAGGCCGGGGATGATCGGCGAGACGTTGACCATGACGGGCACTCCCGCCGCGCTCAGCGCCCGCATCGCCGCGAGCCGCTTGTCCGGCCGCGGCGCCCGCGGGTCGAGGCGGCGGGCGAGGTCCGGATCCAGCGTCGGCAGCGAGATCGCCGCCAGCACGAGGTCGTCCGCCGCCATCTCGGCCAGAAGGTCGAGGTCGCGCAGCACGAGGTCCGACTTGGTGGTGATGCTGACGGGATGGCGGGCCTCTCGCAGCACCTCCAGCACCCCGCGGGTGAGCCGGTGCTCCCGCTCGACCGGCTGATAGGGATCCGTGGCGGTGCCGAGGGCGATCGTCTCTGGCCGGTAGCCCGGCGCGGCGATCTCGCGGGCGAGGAGCCGGGCGGCGTCCGGCTTGGTGAAGATCCGCGACTCGAAATCGAGCCCCGGCGAAAGGCCGAGCCAGGCATGGGTGGGGCGCGCGTAGCAGTAGATGCAGCCGTGCTCGCAGCCCCGGTACGGGTTGATCGACCGATCGAACGGGATGTCGGGCGAGCCGTTGCGCGCGATGATCCGGGCGGACCGCTCCGGCGTGACCTGCGTGCGCAGGGGCGCCGGAGGGTCCGCCGTCCAGGTCCCGTCGTGGAACGCCTCGCGCCGGGCAGATTCGTACCGGCCGGTCGGGTTGGCCGTCGCGCCGCGCCCGCGCCGGGCGGCCGGATCCGCGGCGCTCGGGCCGAGTCGCGTCACGGTCCCGGACGCGGTTCCGTCGCGCGTGTCCACCATCCCGACTCGCCCCACTCCGGAAACCGATCGGAACATACAACGAACAAACCGCCGGCGATCGCCTCTTTTTCAGGCAAATCCGGCTCCGTGGCCCGTCCGGGCAGCGGCGCGTCCGCGCGGAGACGGCAGGGCAGTTTACGGCGCCGCAGAATCGTCTATGCGCGCGCTCATGCTCTCCGCCGTGACCTATCTGGCCGACCCGGCCGAGCCGGACGCGATCGATCGCCTGGCCGACACGCTCAGCGTGCTCGTCTCCGGCGTGGCCGGCGGCCTCGTCGGCGACGCGGTGATCGTCGCGGGCCGCGAGAGCGAGGCCGTGGCGGCCGTCGCGGAGGCCACGGGTGCGACCCTCGTGCTGCACCGGGGCGGCAATCCCTACGCGGCGGGCGCCGTCGCGGCCCGGCGGGACTGGATCCTGTGCCTGGAGGCGGGCGACGTCCCGGCCGAGGGCTGGATCCGCACCCTCGACCGCTTCGTCGGGACGGCGCGGCCGGAGACGGCGCTCGGCCGCCTGCACCGCCCGGCCGGGGGTTGGCTCGGCCGCCTCGTCAGGCGCACGGAGACCGTCGCCGGCGCCCGGCAGGCCCGGGCCGGCGACGTCGTCCGGCGCGAGGCCCTGCGGGCCGAGGGCGCGTTCGCGGGCCGCCTCAAGGTCAGGCCGCTGATCGCCCGGATCGAGCGCGCCTGACCGGAAGAATCGCGACCGTGCGAATCTTGCGCCGGCTCACGTTGTTGTCGGTCGATCTGCCGCTACAACTCTGGAAGCGCGGCAGAAACGGCGCCGCCTCCGGCCGTGTCGACGCGCGCTGAATCTCCCCGACTTGGAAGGATGGTGCCATGGATTCGTCGGGCCTGATGGGGCGGAAGTCGGTCGACGACATCGTCGAGAGCGGCGAGGGCGAGCAGCAGCTCTCGAAGTCGCTCGGCGCCCTCTCGATCACCGCGATGGGTATCGGGGCGATCATCGGCGCCGGCATCTTCGTCCTCACCGGCACCGCCGCGGCCCAGTATGCCGGGCCGGGGATCATGCTGTCCTTCGTGCTCGGCGGCATCGCCTGCGCCTTCGTCGGCCTCTGCTACTCCGAGATGGCCGCGCTGATCCCGGTCGCCGGCTCGAGCTACACCTACACCTACGCGACGCTCGGCGAGTTCTTCGCGTGGCTGATCGGCTGGGACCTGATCCTCGAATACGCCATGGGCGCCGCCACCGTGGCGGTCGGCTGGTCGGGCTACATGACCAGCATCCTCAAGAGTGTCGGCATCGTGATCCCCGCGCAGTTCGCCAACGCGCCGGGCACGCCGATCGAGGGCGGCGGGACCGCCCTGTTCAACCTGCCGGCCGTGCTGATCGTGGCGCTGATCACGATCCTGCTGATGCGGGGCACGAAGGAATCGGCGCGCTTCAACAACGTCATGGTCGCGGTGAAGCTCACCGTCGTGATCGCCTTCATCGTTCTCGGCTGGAGCCATGTGAACGCCGCCAACTGGAGCCCGCTGATCCCCGAGAACGACGGGACCTTCGGACATTTCGGCACCAGCGGCGTCCTGCGCGGCGCGGGCGTGGTGTTTTTCGCGTTCATCGGCTTCGACGCGGTCTCGACCGCCGCCCAGGAGGCGCGCAGACCCCAGAAGGACATGCCGATCGGCATCCTGGGCTCGCTGGCGGTCTGCACGATCCTGTACGTGCTCGTCGCCGCCGTGCTCACCGGGCTCGTGCCCTACAAGGAGCTGAACGTCCCGGACCCGATCGCCAAGGGCGTCGACATGATCGGCATCGGCTGGTTCGCCCTCCTGATCAAGCTCGGGGCGCTGACCGGGCTGACCACGGTGATCCTCGTCCTGCTCTACGGCCAGAGCCGGATCTTCTTCACCATGGCCCAGGACGGCCTGCTGCCGAAGATGTTCTCCCACGTCCACCCGACCTACCAGACGCCGTATCGCAGCCAGGCGCTCATCGGGGCCGCGGTCGCCGTGGTGGCGGCCCTGGTGCCGATCCACATCCTCGGCGAGATGGTCAGCATCGGCACGCTCGCCGCCTTCATCCTCGTCTGCGGCTCGGTGCTCTACCTGCGGCGCGCCGAGCGCCACATGAAGCGGCCGTTCCGGGCGCCCGCCGTGCCGGTCGTGCCGATCCTGGGCATCCTGTCCTGCCTGCTCCTGATGATCGGCCTGCCCCTCGACACGTGGCTGCGGCTGGTGATCTGGATGGCGATCGGCCTCGTCGTGTACTTCTTCTACGGCCGCAAGCACTCTGTCCTGCGCCGCAAGGAGGGGAATCTGGCCTAGCGCCGCCTCACACGGTGAGGCTCGCGCCGCGCCGCAGGTGCTCGTCGAGGCGCGGCATGATCTCGACGAAGTTGCAGGGCCGGTGCCGGTAGTCGAGCTGCTGGGCCAGGATCCCGTCCCAGGCGTCGCGGCAGGCGCCGGGCGAGCCCGGCAGCACGAACACGTAGGTCGCCCGCGCGACCCCCGCGGTGGCGCGGGATTGCAGGGTCGAGGTGCCGATCTTGTCGTACGAGATCCGGTGGAACACGGCCGAGAAGCCGTCCATGCGCTTCTCGAACAGCGGCTCCAGCGCCTCGGGGGTGACGTCGCGGCCGGTGAAGCCGGTCCCGCCGGTGGTGATCACCACGTCGACGCCGGGATCGCGCAGCCACGCCTCCACCCGCTCGCGGATCGCCGGGATCTCGTCCGGAACGATGGACCGGGCCGCCAGACTGTGCCCCGCCTCGGTGAGGCGCTGGGTCAGGGTGTCGCCCGAGCGGTCGTCCTCCGGACGGCGCGTGTCGGAGACGGTCAGGACCGCGATGTTCAGGGGAATGAAGCGGCGGGCGTCGGTCTGATCGGCCATCGTGCGGGCTCTCCGGTGCGGGAGACCGATATGGGCCCGGCGGGACCGCTTGTCGCCCCCGGGGGCCGCCGCGCCCGCGCCCCCCCCGCGCCCCCCTTGCGGCCCGCCGCAAACTCGGCTGTGCTCGTCCGGCCCCGTCGGAGATCGCTCACCCATGCACATGTACGGCAACTGGCGCTCGGCCGCGGCTTTCCGGGTGCGGATCGCCCTGAAGCTGAAGGGCATCGCGTACGAGGAGACCTTCATCGACCTCGACGCGGGCGACCAGCACAAGCCGGAGTTCCGCAGGATCAACCCGCAGGGCGCGGTGCCGGCGCTGTTCGACGGCGACGGCCCGCCGCTCACCCAGTCGCTGGCGATCCTCGACTACCTGGAGGAGACGCGGGACGGCGTCCGCCTGCTGCCCGAGGAGCCCCGGGCGCGGGCCCGGGCCCGCTCGCTGGCGCAGGTGGTCGCGTGCGACACCCACCCGCTCTACGTGCCCCGGGTGCGCACCTTCCTGATGGAGCATTACGGCCTGCCACGGGAGCGCATGCTGGACTTCCTCCGCAACGCCTTCGAGACCGGCCTCCGGACCCTGGAGACGCGCCTCGCCACCGAGCCGGGAACGGGCCGGTTCTGCCAGGGCGATTCGGTGAGTCACGCCGACCTCTGCCTAGTCAGCCTCTGGGTCGGGACGGGCATCTTCGGCATCGACACGGCGGCCTACCCGACGGTCGCGCGAATCGCCGAGGCCTGCCTCGCCCTGCCGGCGGTCGCGGAGGCACACCCGCTGCGCCAGCCGGGCGCCCCGCAGGGGTGACCGGGCTCCGCGCGCCGCCCGCCCGGTGCGCGACGTCGCACTCGTGACCGGGGGTCGCGGCCGGCGATGTGGTATTCGGCAACCCAGGCCGTGTAAGGAGGCCGGCGACTGATCCCGGTCCGGGGGGAGAAAGAGTGTCGATGGCATCCGTCGAGAACGAGTCGGGCCTTCATCGCGTCGTGGTGGTCGGCGGCGGCGCCGCCGGACTGCAGCTGGTCACGAAGCTCGGCGACAAGCTCGGGCGCGGCAAGCGCGCGCACGTCACCCTCGTGGACCGCGCCCGGACGCATATCTGGAAGCCGCTGCTCCACGAGGTGGCGGCCGGCAGCCTCGACGTCGGCCACCACGCGGTGGATTACCTGCACCACGCCCACATGCACGGCTTCCGCTACCGGATCGGGCGGATGACCGGGCTCGACCGGGAGGCGCGCACGATCCAGCTCGCCGCGAGCTACGACGCGGAAGGGCGCGAGGTCACGCCCGAGCGCGCCGTCCCCTACGACACGCTGGTGATGGCGGTGGGCTCCACCACCAACGATTTCGGCACGCCGGGCGTCGCCGAGCACGCCATCGCCCTCGACACCCAGGACCAGGCGGTGCGCTTCCACCAGCGTCTGGTGAACGCCTCTCTGCGGGCGCACACGCAGGCCGGCCCGGTCCGGCCCGGGCAGCTCCACGTCACGGTGATCGGCGCGGGCGCGACCGGGACGGAGCTCGCCGCCGAGCTGCACCGGACCCTGCGCCACGTCGTCTCCACCGGGCTCGACAAGATCGACCCGGGCAAGGACATCCGCATCACCCTGGTCGAGGCCGCCGACCGGATCCTGCCGGCGGTGCCGCAGCGCCTCTCGGCGGAGGTGATGCAGCTCCTCAGCAAGATCGGCGTCGACGTGCGCGTGAAGGCGCGGGTCACCGAGGTGCGCGCTGACGGCGTGCAGCTCGCCGACGGCACCTTCATCCCGTCCGAGCTGGTCGTCTGGGCGGCGGGCGTGAAGGCGCCGCCCTTCCTGCAGGGCATCGGCGGCCTGGAGACGACGCGGACCAACCAGCTGGTGGTGACGCCGACGCTGCAGACGACCCGCGATCCCGACATCTTCGCCATCGGCGACTGCGCCTACCTGGTGGAGGCCGGATCCGACACGCCGGTGCCGCCGCGCGCGCAGGCGGCCCACCAGCAGGCGAGCCACCTGATCGGCCAGATCCAGGCGAAGATCGACGGCAAGCCGCTGAAGCCGTTCCGGTACAAGGATTTCGGCTCGCTGGTCTCCCTCGGCGAGTACTCGACCGTGGGCAGCCTGATGGGCTTCGTCCGCGGCAAGAACATGCTCATCGCCGGTCTGTTCGCCCGGATGATGTACCGCTCGCTCTACAAGATGCACGAGCGGGCGCTGCACGGCACGGCCAAGACCGCCCTCGACACCCTGGCCCGCGCGCTCACCCGGCGCACCGAGCCGCGGGTGAAGCTGCACTGACCGTCGCCGTACGAACCGAGGACGGGCGCCCGGATCGACCGGGCGCGCCACAGGAAGGAAACACCATGATCCTGGTAAGCGTGATGTACCCGGCCGGCCCGAGCTTCGACATGGGCTACTATCTCGGCCACCACATGCCGCTGGTGCGCGAGCGCTGGTCGTCCCTCGGCCTCCACGACGCGAAGGTCGTCAAGGGCGCCGGCACGCCGGACGGCGGCGCCGCCCCGTTCCAGGTGATGGCCCTGCTCACCTTCGAATCGGTCGACGCCTTCAAGAAGGCCGTGGCCGCCCACGGCGAGGAGATCTTCGCCGACATCCCGAACTTCACCTCGGCGCAGGCCCAGGTCCAGCTCAACGACTTCGCGGAGAACCCGTGATCGACATCGTCAAGGCGGTGCAGGAGGCCGATCCGAGCCTCGGCACCTACGTGGTCGTGCTGCGCACCGACGCCCGGGCCCTCGACGGCCCGGAGCGCTTCACGCCGGAGGCGCAGGCCTGGATCGCCGAGAAGGCACCCGGCGGCCGGCTCGCCCGGGTGCGCGTCCTGCTGGCGCCCTATCCGGGCGCGGAGCCGGCCGCGCGCGAGGTCACCGTGGCGGCCTTCGCCGACGCGCGGGAGCTCGCCGCCTTCGCGACGACCTGGACCGGCGACCCGCTGCCCGAGACCGACGCGGCGGAAGGCCCCTGAGAGCGGTGCGGCGCCGGCGGGCGCCGCACCGGGTCAGGCCGCGCGCAGCTGCCGGATGGCGCGGAGCGCGGTCGCTCGCTGGATCTCCAGGCGCCGGATCAGCGGCATCAGGTCGGCGCCGGCGTGGGCGGCGGCCTCCACCTCGCGGCAGAGGCTCGACAGCCCGACGAAGCCCAGGAGCCCGGCCGCCGCCACCAGGGCGTGCGCGTCGTGGGCGATCTGCAGGCGGTCGGTCTCGCTCGGCCGGAACCGTTCGGACAGCTCGTTGGCCAGGAGATCGAGCAGCGCCCCGACGCGGTCGGCCCCGAAGCTCGCCTCCATCTCGGTCAGCACAGCCGCGTCGAGCACCGCCGAATCCACCTGCGGCAGGCGGCGCGGCTCCTCGGCCCGCGCCGGCCGCCGCGCGCCCGGCGCCGTCCAGCGGCTGATCGTGGCGAAGAGGTCGGCCCGCCGGAACGGCTTGCCGACGTAATCGTCCATCCCGGCCTCGCGCAGCTCCTCGATCTGCGACGGCAGGACGTTGGCGGTCATGGCGACGATCGGGATGTCGCAGGCGGGCGGCGCCAGGGCGCGGATGCGGCGCGTGGCCGTGAGCCCGTCGACGCGGGGCATCTGGACGTCCATCAGCACGAGATCGTAGGCCCGGCCGGCCGCGACGGACGACCCGACGGCCGTGATCGCCTCGGCGCCGTCTCCGGCCACGTCCACCGCGTAGCCCTGGGATTCGAGCACCGCGCAGGCGAGCTCCTGGTTGAGCGGCACGTCCTCGACGAGCAGCAGCCGCAGCGGCGCCCCCCGGGCATCCCCGTCCGCCGGAGCCGCGGCCGGCGGCGGCCGCGGCGGCGCACCCGCGTCGGCCGCGGCGCCCGAGGCCGCGGCGCCCTGCTCGGCGCGGGGCAGCACCAGCCGGAACCAGAAGGTCGAGCCCGCCCCCTCGCGGCTCTCGACCCCGATCTCGCCGCCCATGAGCGTCACGAGGTGCCGGGAGATCGCGAGGCCGAGGCCGGTGCCGCCGAAGCGCCGGCTGATCGAGCCGTCGACCTGGCTGAACCGCTTGAACAGCCGGTCCTGCTGCGCCGGCGCGATGCCGATGCCGGTATCGACCACCGAGAACCGGACCGTGTCGCCGGGCCGCCCGCCGGGCGCGCCGCCGGCGTCCTCCCGCTCCACGATCACCGTGACCGAGCCCTCGGGCGTGAACTTCACGGCGTTGTTCAGCAGGTTGAGCAGCACCTGACGCAGGCGCCCGGCATCGCCGACCACGAAGGTCGGCAGGGCCGGGTCGATCCGGGCCTCGATGGCGAGGCCGCTGCGGAGCGCGCTGCCCCGCACGATCGAGACCGTGCCGTCGACGATCGAGACCAGCGGGAAGGTGACCGGATCCAGGGTCAGCTCGCCCGCCTCGATCTTCGAGAAGTCGAGGATGTCGTTGACGACCGTCAGCAGGGCCGCGCCGGAGCTCTGGATCAGCTCCAGGCGGCGCCGGTCCTCGTTCTGGATCGCGTCGCCGTCGAGGAGCAGATCGGCGTAGCCCAGGATGCCGTTCAGCGGGGTGCGGATCTCGTGGCTCATGGCGGCGAGGAACTCGCTCTTGGCCGCGCTCGCCCGCTCCGCCTCGGTGCGGGCCGCCTCGGCGTCCCGCGTGGCGGTGCGCAGGGCCGCCTCGACCGCCTTGCGCTCGGTGATGTCGAGATGGAGGCCGACCATGCGCTGCGGCTGGCCGTCGGCTCCGGAGAGCGTCCGGCCCCGCGCGTAGAGCCAGCGCGCGCCGACCCGGAACTCGGCCGCGTAGGGGGTGCCGGACTCGACCGCCCGCCGGATCTCGGTCCAGACATCGGCCACGTCGTCGGGATCGATCAGCGCCGTCCACGCGGACGCCGAGATCGTGTGGGCACCGCCGGTATCCGGCAGACCGTGCATCCGCGCGCTTTCCGGGCTGAGGACGGCGAGCCCCGTGCGCATGTCCCAGTCCCAGGTGCCGGCCTCAGCGGCGTCGAGGGCGATGTCCAGCAGGCCGCGGGCCTCCTCGACGGCGAGCCGCGCCGTGACGATGTCGTCGACGTCGAGCGCGGTACCGAGCCACTCCGCCACCGCGCCGTCCGCCGGATCGAGGCGGATCGGGATCAGCGAGAGCTTGTGCCACCGGTAGACGCCGTCGTGACGGCGGATCCGCCACTGGCCGCTGTATCCCGTGCCGGTCTCGACGGCCCGGATCCAGGCCGCTTCCATGGCGGCGGCATCCTCCGGGTGATTCCGGACGAGGCGCTCCGCGCGCTCGGGCCCGATCGGCCCGTAATAGGCCTGGAACTGCGCGTTCACGTAGGTCGCCTGGCCGTCCCCGACCCGCATGGTCCAGACGAGGAGCGGCAGAGCCTCGGCGAGGCCCCGGTAGCGCAGCTCGCTGCGGCGCACCTCGTCCTCGGCGCGCCGGCGCTCGGTCACGTCGATCAGCACGCCGAAGAGGCCGGCGCTCGCCCCCTCCCCCCGGGCCATGCCGCGCACGACGACGTCGCGGAGTTCGCCGTCCGGCCGCAGCAGCCGGGCCTCGAAATCGAACCGGGTCCGACGGGCGACCGCGTCGGCGACGATCGCCTCCAGCCGGGCACGGTCGTCGGGATGGTAGATCTCCGCGAAGACGTCGAGGTGCGGCGGCGGGGTCGCGGGGTCGCGGCCCGCGATGGCGTAGAGGCTGGCCGACCAGACCGGCTGCCCGTCCCCGAGCTCGATGCGCCAGTTCCCGACGCTGGCGAGCTGCTCGGCCATGGTGAGCTGGTGGTTCGCCGCCTCCTGGGCGCGGGCCCGCGCGTTGATCTCCCGGTGCTGCTCCCGGATGACCGCCTCGCGGATCGCCGCCTGCGCGATCTCCCGGTCGCGCCGGACATTGGCCTCCGTGAGGCGCAGATGCGCCACGACGACCTCGGCGAGGTCGCGGAGGGCAGCCGCGTCCTCGGGGGAGAAATCGAAGCGGGGCCGGGGATCGGCGAGGCAGAGGGTCCCGATCCGGAGGCCCGGCTGGAGACTCAGCGCGATGCCCGCGTAGAACCGGATCCCGCCCGGTGCGGCGGCGATGGTCAGGTCGCGGAAGCGCGCGTCGAGCCGGGCATCGGGGACCACCACGAGGGCGTCGCTGCGGATCGTGTGCTGGCAGAAGGTCTCCGCCCGCCGCAGCGTGGTCGGCACCTCCGCGCAGGGGGTCTTGAGCCACTGATGCGTGTCGTCGAGGAAGGCCACGAACGCGGTGCGCACACCGAACAGGCGGCGGGCCGTCCGGCAGACGGCCTCGAAATGCGGCTCGGACGGGGTCCCGAGGATCGCGAGGGCCTCGAGGGCCGCGAGCCGGTCGCGCTCGCTGTCCGGCTGTGTGTTCACGTACCGTCTCCGGGTGCCGATCGGCAGCTCGGCCGCCACCGAGCGATGCCGCGCCTAGCGCCGCGTTTCAAGCGCGCCCGCCTGCGGCGGCGTGCCCGCGCGCAACCGCGCGGCCTCCAGCGCCCAGACCATGCCCAGCATCATGTAGACGTGGCGCCACTTCTCGATGTCGATCTGGACCGCCTGCAGGAAGAACATCAGCAGCGCCGGCCAGACGATCTGGGCGTGCGCCCGGACCGGCGACGGCCGGGCCAGGAGCCGGAACCCGACGAGGCCGGTCGCCGCCACGAGGCCGATGAACACCGCGCCCCCGAGCCAGCCGCCGTTGGCGAAGGAGCCGATGTAGGAGTTGTGCGGTTCGAGCCCGAAGGTCAGCCGCCAGTGCATCGGCCCCATCCCGAACGGCCGCTCCAGCAGCATGGCGAAGCCGCGGATCTGGTTGCCGAAGCGCCCGGTCTCGCCCTGGTCGTAGTCCTGGGTCAGCGCCGCCCGGGTCTCGAACATCTTGTGGACGTGGTCGACCGAGAGCAGCCCGATCACCGCGGCGGTGCCGAGGACGAGGGTCGCGAGGGTCAGGAGCACGATGCGGCGGCGCAGGCGCGGGGAGGCGCTGCCGGCATAGATCGATCCCACCATCAGGAGCACCGCGACGACGCTCCCGCCCCAGGACCCGCGCGAGAACGACAGGAAGATGCCGGCCACGATGACCAGCAGGCCGGCGAGGGACACGAGCGGCCGGCGGGTGGAGCCGGTGAGCAGGCCGTGCATCAGGTAGAGGGCGCCCAGCGTCAGGAACGAGCCGAAGACGTTCGGGTCCTGGAAGGTGCCCGAGGCCCGGTCGTACTTGTAGAACAGGTCCTCGATCCCGAGCCATTGCAGGTAGCCGACGATGCCCAGCGCCGCCGAGAACACGCAGCTCGCCGTGTAGGCCTTGAGCGCCAGCTCCATCCGGGCGTGCGTGTCGTCCGCGAAGAACATGGCGAAGAAGATGCAGGTGATCGAGAGGTAGATCAGCTGCACGGTCCAGGTGACCGGGAAGTCCTCGTTCAGGTACGGCAGCAGCGCGGTGACGATGGCCGCGAGGTAGAGCAGGAGGAGCGCCACCAGGGGCACCGCCCCGCGGTGCAGCCGCACGCCGAGGCAGAGCCAGAGCAGGATCGTGGGGATCGCGACCGCGTCGTAGGGGGAGGTTTCCGAGAAGGCGAAGCAGGCGAAGAAGATGAACGCCGCGAACAGCGCCTTGGCCAGCCCCTCGACGGCCGCGATGAGCGGGACTCCGCCCACCGACCCGGACGGGACCGGGCCTGCGGGCGCTGCGGTGTGGGCCATGGATACGCGGGCTCCGCGGGCCGGTTACGCTGGCCCGCGCCGTCGGTGATGCCATCCAAACGTTGAGAATCGCCTTCCCGGCGCGCCGCGCCCCTCGGCGGCGCACCGCCGGTTCAGGCGCGGCAGGCCTCGAAGCCCTCCTTGATCGCCGCCGGATCGAGGTTGCGGCCGATGAACACCACCCGCGAGACCCGCTCCTCGTCCTTGCCCCAGTCGCCCTGCACGTCGCCGTCGAGGATCATGTGCACGCCCTGGAAGACGAAGCGCTTCGGCTCGTCCGGGAAGGCCACGATCCCCTTGCACCGCAGGATGTCCGGCCCCTGCGACTGGGTCAGGTTCGAGATCCACGGCATGAACTTGTCCGGGTCGACCGCGCCCTCGATCTTCGCCGAGACCGAGCGGATGTCGGAATCGTGGTGGTGGTGGTGACCCGCCTCCAGGAAGTCGGGCTCGACGTCGAGGATGCGGTCGAGGTCGAAGGCGTTGCGCTCGAGCACGGCGTCGAGGGGCACCGCGCAGTTCTGCGTCCGGTGGAGCTTGGCCAGCGGGTTGATCGTGCGGATCTCGGCCTCGACGCGGTCGAGGTCGGCCGGGGAGACGAGGTCGCTCTTGTTGAGCAGGATCACGTCCGCGAAGGCGATCTGGTTCTTCGCCTCGGGCGCGTCCTTCAGGCGGTCGGACAGCCACTTGGCGTCGGCCACCGTCACCACGGCGTCGAGGCGGGCGGCCTCGCCGACATCCTGGTCGACGAAGAAGGTCTGCGCCACGGGGGCCGGGTCGGCGAGCCCGGTGGTCTCGACGATGATCGCGTCGAACTTGCCCCGGCGCTTGACCAGCCCGTCCATGATCCGGATCAGGTCGCCGCGCACCGTGCAGCAGACGCAGCCGTTGTTCATCTCGAACACCTCCTCGTCCGCGCCGACGACGAGGTCGTTGTCGATGCCGATCTCGCCGAACTCGTTGACGATCACGGCGTAGCGCTTGCCGTGGTTCTCGGTGAGGATCCGGTTGAGGAGCGTGGTCTTGCCCGCGCCGAGATAGCCGGTGAGCACGGTGACCGGGATCTTGCCGGCGGCTGAACCGGGAGCGGCCGGGACGGAAGCGTTGCTCGTATCGGACATGACGGGTTCTTCGGTGGCAGGTGCGGGATCGCGCGGGCCTGGACCCGCGAGCGTTGTCATATTGTAACAAATCCCGTCAAAGGAAGACGGGGCCACACGGTTTCGCGACCGGGGCGCCGGATCGATTGCCTGTCTGACAAGCTTTGCTCTAGGCACGCGGGACCGCCGGAATCTTCCCGCGGCGCGCCATAGAAAAGCACCAGCGACCGCATTGATGTAGGCGTCGCCCGGTCACGAATCGTACTCTCGTCACGCAGCCCGGACTCTCGGCCCGGACCTAGAAGATCATCCGCATGGACGCCCGAAATCCGCTGGACCAGGACGAGGCCGTCACCGTGCCCGCGCGCGGGCGCCGGTGGCCCGGCCTGCTGGTCGCCGTCGTGCTGCTCGCGCTCGCCCTCGGCGCCGCCTTCGCGTTTCCCGACCGGACCCGCGAGACCGTCGCGCACCTCGTCGCGGCGGTGACCGGGCTGTTCGCCCCGGGCAACCCCGACCCGGGCATCGACGTCGAGAAGGCCGGTCCGGTGGAGCGGGTGTTCCGGCCGTCCAAGGAGCAGCGCGCCGCCTTCGAGATCCTGCCGGTCGCCAACCTCGTGTTCCGGCCCGAGGGCACGGCCGAGGGACGCATCGCCCTCAACGAGGACGACAACGTCCCGGTGGTCTCGCCCTATGCCGGCCGGGTGACGAAGGTCCTGGTCCGCGCCGGCGACGACGTGAAGGCCGGCGACGTGCTGCTGACGCTCGAGGCCACCGACATGGTCCAGGCGCAGAACGACTATCAGGCGGCCGTGAACAACCTCCAGAAGCAGCAGGCGCTCCTGAAGCTCGACCAGACCATCGCGCAGCGCCAGCAGGAGCTGTTCCAGGCCCACGCGACGGCGCTGAAGGACTACCAGTCGGCGCAGAACGACGTCATCGCCGCCCAGAGCGACCTGAAGACCGCCGAGGGCGCCCTCGACGCGGTGAAGAGCCGCCTGCGCCTGTTGGGCAAGACCGACGCCGAGATCGCCGCCTTCGAGAAGAAGGGCACGATGAGCGCCGAGACGCAGATCCGGGCGCCGATCGCCGGCACGATCGTCCAGCGCAAGGTCGGCATCGGACAGTACCTCTCCGCCTCCAGCGACCCGGTCTTCGTGATCGGCGACCTGTCGACGGTCTGGCTCGTGGCCAACGTCCGCGAGAGCGAGATCCCGAAGATCCGCATCGGCCAGGAGGTCGAGGCGAAGGTGGCGGGCTTCGGCGCGCGGGTGTTCAAGGCCCGGGTGAACTACATGGCCTCCAGCCTCGACCCGGCGACGCGGCGGCTCGCCGTGCGCAGCGAGGTCGACAACCCGGACCGGGTGCTGCGGCCGGAGATGTTCGCCACCTACACGATCATCACCGGCAAGGGCGAGCCGAGCCCGAGCGTGCCGGTGGCCGCCATCGTGTACGAGGGCGACCGCACCCACGTCTGGGTGGCCCGGCCGGACGGCGCCGTGGAGGCGCGCGACATCAAGCTCGGCCTGATCAACGGCGACAACGCCCAGGTCGTGCAGGGCCTGCGCGCGGGCGAGCAGGTCGTCACCCGGGGGGCCCTGTTCATCGACCGGGCGGCCACCGGCGACAAGGCGTCCTGAGCGGGGATCCGGTCCGATGAACGCCCTGATCGCCTTCTCGCTGCGCCAGCGCGTGCTGGTGGTGCTGCTGTTCGTCGTGATGCTCGGCGTCGGCTACGGCGCCTACACGCAGCTCAACATCGAGGCCTACCCGGATCCGGTCCCGCCGCTCGTCGACGTGATCACCCAGAACCCGGGCCAGTCGGCCGACGAGATCGAGCGCTACATCACCATTCCCCTGGAGGTGGCGCTCGCCGGCATCCCGAACGCCCAGGTGGTCCGGACAATCTCGCTGTTCGGCCTCTCGGACGTGAAGGTCCAGTTCAACTACGAGTACACGTACGAGCAGGCGCTGCAGCGGGTCCTCAACCGCCTGTCGCAGGCCCCGACGCTGCCCAACGGCGCCACGCCGCAGATCTCGCCGACGAGCCCGGTGGGCGAGATCATGCGCTACAAGCTCGTCGGCCCGGCCGGCTACTCGCCCATGGACATGAAGACCCTGCAGGACTGGGTGCTGCAGCGCCGGTTCAAGGCGATCCCCGGCGTCGTCGACGTCACGGCCTTCGGCGGCAAGGCCAAGGAGTACGAGGTCGCGGTCGACCTGAACCGCCTCCAGGCCCAGGGCCTGACCCTGGTGCAACTGACCAACGCGCTGAACAACGCCTCGATCAACGTCGGCGGCCAGACGCTGAACGTCGGGCAGCAATCGGCGGTGGTGCGCGGCATCGGCCTGATCCGCGACATGGACGACATCCGGGACACGATGATCAGCCTCGTCAACGGCACCCCGGTGCTGGTGCGGGACGTGGCGGAGGTGCGCGTGTCGAACGCCCCGCGCCTCGGCATCGTCGGCCACGACAACCAGCCCGACATCGTCGAGGGCATCGTGCTCATGACCCGCGGCGGCAAGAGCCTGCCGACGCTGGAGCGGGTCGAGGCCGAGATCGACAAGATCAACAGCTCCACGATCCTGCCGCCCGACGTGAAGATCGAGCGGATCTACGACCGCTCGGGCCTGATCCACACCACCACCCACACGGTGATGCACAACCTCGTCTTCGGCGTGGTGCTGGTCTTCGTGGTGCAGTGGCTGTTCCTCGGCTCGCTCACCAGCGCGATCATCGTGGCGGCCACGATCCCGTTCGCGCTCGGCTTCGCGATCCTGATCCTGGTTGTGCGCGGCGACTCGGCCAACCTCCTGTCGCTCGGCGCGATCGATTTCGGCCTGATCGTCGACGCGACCGTGATCATGGTGGAGAACGTCTTCCGCCACATCGCCGAGCCCGACCACGTGAAGGGCGAGGCTCCGCCCAGCGGCCTGACGGGCCGGCTCGGCACCATCGCGGTCGCCGGCCGCGAGGTGAACCGGGCGATCTTCTTCTCGGCGACCATCATCATCGTCGGCTTCCTGCCGCTGTTCACGATGACCGGTGTCGAGGGCCACATCTTCGGGCCGATGGCCAAGACCTACGCGTACGCGCTGCTGGGCGGCCTGCTCGCGACCTTCACGGTCTCGCCCGCGCTCTCGGCCCTGATGCTGCCGAAGAAGCTCGAGGAGCGCGACACCCTGATCGTGCGGGTGCTGCGCGTCGGCCACGAGGCGGCTCTGCGCTTCGGCCTGCGCAACCGCGTCCTGGCGATCGCCGTGATGCTGGCGGTGCTCCTGGTTTCGGGCCTCACGGCCCGCAATCTCGGCCTCGAGTTCCTGCCGCGTCTCGAGGAGGGCAACCTCTACGTGCGCGGGACGATGCCGTCCTCGATCTCGCTGGAGGCCGGCAACGCCTACGTCCAGCGCATGCGCAAGATCTTCCAGGAGGTTCCGGAGGTCACCACCGTCCTGTCGCACCAGGGCCGCCCGAACGACGGCACCGACGCCACCGGCTTCTTCAACGTCGAGATCCTGGCGCCGCTCAAGCCGATCGACCAGTGGCGCAAGGGCCTCGACAAGGAGACGCTGATCCAGGACCTCAGCAAGAAGCTGGAGGCGGAATTCCCCGGCATCGAGTTCAACTTCTCGCAGTATATCGAGGACAACGTCCAGGAAGCGGCCTCGGGCGTGAAGGGCGAGAACTCGGTCAAGATCTACGGCAACGACCTCGCCCAGCTCACCAAGACCGCCAACGCCGTCAAGGCCGCGCTCGCCACCGTCCCGGGCGTCACCGACCTGTCGGTGTTCGAATCCCTCGGCCAGCCGACGGTGCGGATCGACGTCGACCGCCACAAGGCCGCGCGCTACGGCCTGTCGATCGGCGACGTGAACACCACGATCCAGGCGGCGATCGGCGGCCAGACCGCGGGCGACCTCTACGAGTACGGCTCCGACCGCCACTTCCCGATGCGGGTGCGGCTCGCCAAGGAGTACCGCTCCTCGCTCGCGGGCATCCGCAACATCGCGGTCGGCGCCCAGAACCCCAACGGCGGCGTGATCCAGGTGCCGCTCTCCGAGATCGCCGACGTCGACCTCGTCTCCGGCGCCTCGTTCATCTACCGCGAGGACCAGCAGCGCTATATCCCGGTGAAGTTCTCAGTGCGCGGCCGCGACCTCGGCAGCGCCGTGCTGGAGGCCCAGCGCAAGGTCGCCGATGCGGTCGACCTGCCGCCGGGCTACCGGCTGGAATGGGTCGGGCAGTTCACCAACCTGAAGGAGGCGGCCGCTCGCCTCAGCCTCGTGGTGCCGATCACGCTGCTGCTGATCGCGCTGCTGCTCTACATCAACTTCTCGTCGGTGGCCGACATGCTGCTGACCCTGTCGGTCATCCCGATGGCGATGATCGGCGGCATCTTCGCCCTGGCGCTGACCGGCACGCCGTTCTCGATCTCGGCGGCGATCGGCTTCATCGCGCTGTTCGGGATCTCGACCATGGAGGGCGTGATCCTGCTCGCCTACTACAACCAGCTGCTCGACGAGGGCTGGAAGCCGCAGGAGGCGGTCTGGCACGCCGCCGTGGTGCGCATGCGCCCGGTGATGATGACCTGCGTGGCGGCCTGCGTCGGCCTGCTGCCGGCCGCGGTCTCCACCGGCATCGGCTCGCAGGTGCAGAAGCCGCTGGCGCTCGTGGTGGTGGGCGGCATCATCCTGGCGCCGAACCTGATCCTCGTGATCGTCCCGGTGCTGATCTCCCTGTTCTCCCGGCGTCGCCCGAACCCGGACGCCAAGGCGCGGCCCGCGCACCGGGCCGCCGCGTGAGCCGGCTCAGGAGCGCGCGCGGCGAGGCCGTCGTGGCCCCGCCCGTTGCAGGGGCGCCACAAAGGCCTCGCCGCGCGCGCCATCTGGGAACGGTCGGATTGACTTGGCAGCGGGTCGCGCCGCTCTACCGAGGTGAGCTTTTCGGGGGCGGGATGGTGAGCTTTGCGCCGAGACGGTGCGGACGGGCGACCGCGTGGCTGGCGGCCTCCCTCGGCCTGTCGGCCTGCGCGGTCGGCCCGAACTACGTGGCGCCCGAGGCTCCGCCGGTCGGCCGCTACACCAAGGAACCGCTGCAGAATCCCTCCGCGGCCGACAAGATCCGGACCCGGCAGGGCGGCTCGGCCGACCAGAGCTTCGTCTCCGGCGCCGATATTCCTGGCTCGTGGTGGACCCTGTTCCACTCGAAGGCGCTGAACCGCCTCGTCGAGCAGGCGCTCGCCAACAACCCGACGCTGGAGGCGGCGCAGGCCTCCCTGCGGGTGGCGCAGCAGAACGTGCTCGCCCAGAAGGGCACGCTCTACCCGAGCCTGACCGCGACGCCGCAGATCCAGGGGGCGCAGGCGCCCGGCCTCGACCTGCAATCGCCCCTCAACAACCAGAACCAGTATCTCTACAGCCTGTCCACGCCGCAGGCGGTGGTCTCGTACAATCCCGACGTGTTCGGCGGGAACCGCCGGCAGATCGAGTCCCTGGAGGCCACCACCGAGAACCAGCGGTTCCAGCTGGAAGCGGCCTACCTGAGCCTGACCGCCAACGTCGTCGCCGCCGCGATCCAGGAAGCGTCCCTGCGCGCGCAGATCGACGCGACCCGCAAGGTGATCCAGGCGCAGACCGAGGTGCTGCAGCTCTACAACAAGCAGCTGTCGCTGGGTCAGATCGCCGGGGCCGACGTGGTGCAGCAGCAGGCGGCGCTGGCGCTGTCGCAGCAGCTGCTGCCGCCGCTGGAGAAGGCGCTCGCCCAGCAGCGCAACCTGCTGACCGCGCTGGCAGGACGCCTGCCCTCCGACGAGGTCTCCGAGACCTTCGACCTCGCCGCCCTGCGCCTGCCGACCCGGCTTCCGGTGAGCCTGCCCTCGCGGCTCGTGCAGCAGCGGCCCGACGTGAAGGCGGCGGAGGCCCTGGTGCAGCAGGCGAGCGCCAATGTCGGCGTCGCGGTGGCGAACCGCCTGCCGCAGTTCAGCCTGACCGCCACGGGCGGCTCCAGCGCCACGCGGATCGCGCAGGTGACCAGTCCGGGCGCGGCGTTCTTCACGATCATCGGGCAGGCGACGGCGCCGATCTTCGATGCCGGCACCCTGTTCCGGCGCCAGCGCGCCGCCGAGGAATCGCTGACGGAGGCGCAGGCGCAGTACAAGGCGACGGTGATCACCGCCTTCCAGAACGTCGCGGACGCGCTGCGGGCGCTCCAGGCCGACGCGAAGGCCGTGGCCGCTGCCGACGCCGCGGTGAGCGCCACGAACCAGAGCCTCGCGCTGATCCGCAAGCAGTACACCGCCGGGGCGATCACCTCCTCGCAGGTGCTGATCGCCCAGCAGGGCTATCTCTCGGCGCTGGTGACCTCGGCGGCGGCGCGGGCCACCCAGTACGCCGACACCGCCGCCCTGTTCGTGGCCCTGGGCGGCGGCTGGTGGAACCGCGCCGACGTGGCGCCGCCCCCGCCCGAGAAGGACCCGCTGAAGTTCCTCTGACGGGGTCGCGTCAGGTGTACATCGCGATGGCGTCCTGCAGCATCTGGTCGGTGGTGCTCATGACCTTGGTGTTGGCCGTGTAGGCCTGCTGGGTCTCGATCATCTTCGAGAACTGATCCGAGATCCCGGCATTCGACTGCTCCACCGAGCCGGCCGTGACGGTCGCGCCGTTGAGGCCGTAGCTCGGCGTCCCGGACTGGCCGGTGGCCACGTAGGTGCCGCCGTCGAGGGAGGCGAGGTTGTCCTGCATGCCGAACTGCGCCAGCTGCAGCGTGCCGAGGGCCAGGGTGCTGCCGTCCGCGGCCGTGCCCGTGAGGGTGCCGGCGGGCGAGACCGCGAGGCTCGCCAGGGTGCTGGCGCCGGTCGGGACCTGCACGGGGGTCGTCGCCGAGGGGCCGGCGAACAGGTAGTAGCCCGCGCCGTTGGAGAGGTAGCCGCTGGCGTCCGGCGCGAAGTCGCCGCGCCGGGTGTAGCCGGTATCGCCGCCGAAGGCCGGGCTGTCCGGCGTCCCGGTGTTCTTCTTGACGATGAAGTAGCCGTTGCCCGAGATCGCGAGGTTGGTCGACACGCCGGTCGACTGCATCGTGCCCTGGATGTTGAGGCTGTTGCGCGTGCTCGGCAGCACGCCCCCGGCCAGCTGCGTGCTGTCGCCGGTCTCGGCCAGCATGTCGGCGAACCGCGTCTCGGTGGACTTGAAGCCCACCGTCTGGGTGTTGGCGATGTTCCCCGAGATGTTGTTCAGGGCCAGCGACTGCGCCGAGGCGCCGGAAATCGAGTTCGAGAGCGCAGTGAAAAGGCCCATCGGGGTCTCCGTTCGCCGGAGCGGCACGGTCCCCGATCCGACGGAGGCCGATAAGAGCCCGATATGGTTAACCGACGGTGTGTGACCGCGTGTTGCTGGGTCGGCGCGCCGCTCGCGCGACGCCGGCGGAGCGGTCACGCCCCGAGGACGCTCAGCACGATCTCCCGTCGGTGCGGCCGGTCGCGGTGCTCGATCAGGTAGATCCCCTGCCACGTGCCGAGCGCCAGCGCCCCGCCGACCAGCGGGATGGTCAGGGCCGAATCGGTGACCAGGGTGCGGATATGGGCCGGCATGTCGTCCGGCCCCTCGGCGCCGTGGACGTAGCCGGCCTGCCGCGGCGCGAACCCGTCCAGCGCGGTCATCAGGTCGGTCTGGACGTCGGGGTCGGCATTCTCCTGGATGGTCAGCGAGGCCGAGGTGTGCCGGCAGAACACCGTGACGAGCCCGTCCCGGACGCCGCTGCCGCGCACGAACTCGGCCACCGCCGCGGTGAAATCCGTGAAGCCCGGCCCCGGGGTCGCGACGGTGAGGCGGCCGCTGGCGTGGCGCGCCACCGGGCCGGAGGCCAGCGCCTCGACCGGCCCGATCCTGCCGTGTCCCTGCCTCATGCGGTCTTCTCCATCAGCGTCGCGCCCGGCGCGATCTCGCGCTCGCCCCGGGTGAGGATCCGTTCGAGCACGTCGATCCGGTCGGCCTCCGCGGGCGGCTTGTCCCAGCGGATGCGGCTGACCCGGGGGAAGCGCATGGCCACGCCCGACTTGTGCCGGGTCGAGCGCTGCACGCCCTCGAAGGCGATCTCGAGGACGAGCCCGGCCTCGCGGCCGTGGGCGACCTCGCGCACCGGGCCGAAGCGCTTGGTGGTGTTGTTGCGGACGTAGCGGTCGAGCTTGGCGAGCTCGGCGTCGGTGAAGCCGTGATAGGCCTTGCCCACCGGCACCAGCTCGTCGCCGCCCTCGGGCGCCTCCCGCCAGACCCCGAACGTGTAGTCCGAGTAGAAGGACGAGCGCTTCCCGTGCCCGCGCTGGGCATACATCATCACGGCGTCGACGATGTGCGGCTCGCGCTTCCACTTCCACCACGGCCCCTTGGGGCGTCCCGGCAGGTAGGGGCTGTTGAGGCGCTTGAGCATCACGCCCTCGATGGCGTCGGCATCCGCGCCGGCGCCCACCGAGGCCGGATCCGCCCGGGCGGCCGCCAGGGCCTCCCAATCCGCGAAGGGCACGAGCGGCGAGATGTCGATCCGCGCGTGGTCGAGGCGCGTGACCAGCGCCTCCAGCTTCTGCCGCCGTGTTGCGAACGGCTCCCCGCGCAGATCGTCGCCCTCCAGGGTGAGGAGGTCGTAGGCCCGCACGTGGGCCGGGAACTCCTCAAGGAGCTTGCCCGTCACGGCCTTCCGGTTCAGGCGCTGCTGCAGCACGTTGAAGCTCTGCACCCGCCGCTCGCGGAGAATCAGCAGCTCGCCGTCGAGGGCGCCCGCGAAGGTGATGGCCTCGGCGAGGTCCGGGAACGCCCCGGTGATGTCCTCGCCGGTGCGGGAATAGACCTTCCCAACCTGCTGGCCGGCCCGATCGAGACCGCCGACGAGCTGGACGCGGATGCCGTCCCACTTCCACTCGGCCGAGAAGGCCTCGGCCTCCAGCTTCTCGAGGTCGGCCTCCTCCTCGATCGGGTGCGACAGCATCGGCGGCCGGAACGGCGCGGGGTTCAGGGTCTCGGGCCGCTCGGCCCGGCCCTCGACCCAGGCGAACAGAGTCTCGAAGGGCGGGGTCAGGCCGTGCCAGACCTCCTCGACGGCGTCGGCGTCGTGGCCGCCCAGCGCGCCGACCGCCGTCTTGGCGAGTCGCGCCGACACGCCGACCCGCAGGTTGCCGGTGACGAGCTTCAGGAGCGCCCAGCGCCCGGTCTCGTCGAGGGCGTCGAGCCAGTCCGCGAGATGGCGGGGCAGCTCGCGCTTGGGGATGGTCGCGAGGGTCTCCACGACCTCGGCCAGGGTCGGGACGTGGGGCGGCGGATTGTTGTGGCCGGGGCCCGGCTCCCGCGGCGCCTCCGTCGGTCCCGGCCAGATCAGCGCCGTCGTCTCCGCGAGGTCGCCCACGTAGTTGTGCGAGAGCCGGAACAGCACCGGGTCGATCCGTTCCTCCACCAGCCCGCGGATCAGGGCCGGCTTGGCCTCGCGGAAGCTCAGCGTGCCGGTCATGGCGCCCAGCGCGTAGCCGCGCTCGGGGTCGGGCGTGCGCGCGAAGTAGTCCTGGAGCATGCGCAGCTTCGCGTTGCGGCGCGGCTCGTAGGCGAGGCGGTCGAGGAGATGGGCGAACTCGTTCACGCGGCCGCCTCCGCCTCAGAGCTCGCCTCCGAGGTCCCCTCGACCTCGCCGTCATCGCCGTAGCCGAGCAGGTGGAGCGGCTTCGCCCGGATGCCCTGCGTCCCGCACCAGTGGACCAGCGCGTCCTCCTGCCCGTGCGTCACCCAGACCTCCCCGGCGCCGGTGTCGCGGATGGTGCGGCACAGGTCAGGCCAGTCGGAATGGTCGGAGATCACCAGCGGCAGCTCGACGCCCTTCTGGCGGGCGCGGGCGCGCACCCGCATCCAGCCCGAGGCGAAGCAGGTCACCGGGTCGGGGAATTTGCGGGACCACAGGTCCTGGATCGACGAGGGCGGGCAGAGAACGATCGCCCCGTGCAGGTCCTTGCGCTCGGCGGCCACGACCTTGGGCGTGTCGCCCAGCGGCACGCCCTCCTCCTTGTACAGCGTGGTGAGCTTCTCCATGGCGCCGTGCAGGTGGATCGGGCGGTCCCAGCCCTCCTCGCGCAGGAGCGCCATCACCCGCTGCGCCTTGCCGAGCGCGTAGGCCCCCACGATGTGGGCGCGCTCCGGGAACAGTCTGACCGATTCGAGGAGCTTGCGGACCTCGCCCCGCGTGTCGGGGTGGGTGAAGACCGGCAGGCCGAAGGTCGCCTCGGTGATGAACACGTCGCAGGGCACGACCTCGAACGGCAGGCAGGTCGGGTCCGGCGCGCGCTTGTAGTCGCCCGAGACCACGACGCGGACGCCGTCCCGCTCGATGGCGATCTGCGCCGAGCCGAGCACGTGGCCGGCCGGGGCGAAGCGCACGGTGACGTCGCCGACGCGGAGCGCCGCCCCGAGCGGCGCCTCCTGCCGCTGGCGGCAGAAATCCGCGCCGTAGCGCACCGCCATGATTCGCAGGGTCTCGGGCGTCGCCAGCACGTGGCCGTGGCCCGCGCGGGCGTGGTCGGCGTGCCCGTGGGTGATGAGCGCGCGCTCCACCGGCCAGGTCGGATCGACGTGGAAGCGCCCGAGGGGGCAGTAGAGACCCTCGCGGGTCAGGGTGAGGAGATCGCTGGCGCGTATCGGCATCGGGTCCGTGCTGCCGGTGGAGTCCGCCGGTGGCCCCGGTATATAGGCGCCCCCGAATCGGCAGACGCATGGCCTCGCAGCTCAGTTCCGGCGACCTCCTCGCCGATCGCCGCTACCGCTACGCCGAGGCCTGCCTCGCCGACGGCGACCACGCGGGCGCCGCCGACCTCGCCGAGCAGGCCCTGGAGCGCGCCCCGCGCTACGCGCCGGCCTGGCTCCTGCTGGGCCGGGCGCGCGCGGGTCTGGCCGCCTCCGGCACCGATCCGGCCCTGCGCGACGCGGCGGCGCAGGCCTACGCCCGCGCCCTCGACATCGATCCCGAGGACCGGCTGGGCGTGCGCGCGCATCTCGTCCGCCTGGGCGGCGGCGACACCCTCCCGGTCCTGTCGCCGGCCTATGTCCGCGCCCTGTTCGACGACTACGCGCCGCGCTTCGAGCGCCACCTCGTGGAGGGCCTCGGCTATGTCGGCCCGCAGCTCGTCCGCGACGCCCTGCCGCGCGTTCCGGAGCGCTTCGCGGTCGCCCTCGATCTCGGCTGCGGCACGGGGCTGATGGGCGAGGTCGTGCGCGACCGAGTCGATTATCTCACCGGGATCGACCTCTCCCCCGGGATGCTGGCGCTGGCGCGGACCAAGACGGCGCGGGGTCGGCCGCTCTACGAGCGCCTCGTCGAGGGCGACGTCGCCGCCGCCCTGGCCGACCTGCCGGAGGCCTCGGCCGACCTCTGCCTCGCCGCGGACGTCCTGATCTACGTCGCGGACCTGGCGTCGTTCCTGGCGGGCGTGGGGCGGGTCCTGCGGCCCGGCGGCCTCGGTGCCTTCACGGTGCAATCCCACGACGGCCCCGGCTCCGTCCTGGGCGAGGACGGCCGCTACGCCCACGCGGATGCCCATCTGGCGGCGATGGCCGCCGTGTCCGGCTTGGAACGGCTGGCGGCGAGGCCCGCGGAAGTCCGGCGGGAGGGAGGACGGCCGGTACCGGGGCGCGTCGTTGTGTTGCGGCGCACATCGGCATGAAACCGCTCCGCTATTCGTCCATTGTCAGTCGACCGCGACTGGGCGCGGCGGCTCGATCGGGGGATCAGCATGGCGGAATACGGAAGTCGGACAGGCGGTGCAGCACCGGAGCGGAAACCTGAGCCTCCAGCCGACAAGTCGTTTCCCGCCGACCCGCGAACCCGAATTCCCTTCGCGATCGCCCTGGCGGCGCTCGCGGGCTGCGCCGACTCCATCGGCTTCCTGGAATTCTCGCAGCTCTTCATGTCGTTCATGTCGGGCAACACCACCCGCTTCGGCGTGGCGGTGGCCAACGGCGACTGGGAGAATGTCAGCCGCGTCGCCAGCACCATCTGCATGTTCTGCTTCGGCGCCTTCCTGGGGACGCTGATCGCCGCCTGGGTCGGGCGCTGGCGCCTCGCCGTGCTGCTCACGCTCCAGGCCCTGCTGCTCGCCGGCGGCCTGCTGATGCCCTGGGGTACCTTCGCCTACCCGCTGCACGCCTACCCGATCGTCCTGGCGCTGGGCCTCCAGAACGCGACGCTGCAGGACGAGGGCGGCCGCTCCCTGGCGCTCACCTACGTCACGGGCGCCGTGGTGCGTTTCGGCACGGGCTGCGCCAACCTGCTGCTCGGCACGGTGGCGCCCTCCTTCTGGATCCAGGCGCCGCTCTGGGCCGGACTGAGCACCGGCGCGGTCGTGGGTGGCCTGCTCGACATGCGCTACGGCGAATCGGCCTTCCTGTTCCCGGCGGCTCTGGCCGCCATCCTGGCCCTGATCGCGATCGCCCTCACCGTCGCCAAGCCGGGCAGCACCCTGGTCGCCGGATCGTCCCCGGCACCCGATGCCAGCCCGAAGGCCGAGGTCATCGACGCGATCCACTGAGACCCGACCGGGGCAGGTGGGGTCAGCCGTCGGAATCCCGGATGCTGCCCCGGCCCTGCTTGATCGCGGCGCGGCTCTTCTTCGCGCCGATGCGCCGCTCCTGCGAGCCCCGGGTCGGCTTCGTGGGCCGGCGGATCGGCGGCGGCGGCTTGGCCGCCTCCGCCACGAGATCGACCAGCCGCTGCAGCACGTCGGCCCGGTTGCGCTCCTGTGTCCGGTGCCGCTGCCCCGCGAGGACGAGGACGCCGTCCTTGGTCATCCGCCGCCCGGCGAGCCGCGCGAGATTGGCCTTCACCCGCTCGTCGATGGCGGGGGACGCCAGCGCCGCCCAGCGGAGCTGGACGGCGGTCTCGACCTTGTTGACGTTCTGTCCGCCGGCGCCCGAGGCGCGCATGAAGGACAGCTCGATCTCGTCCTCGTCGATGGCGATGCGCGGCGTCACCCGCAGGGGCATGGCGGCCTCCCCGGCAGCGCGATGACGGCGCGCGGGCGGATGCGGATCGGCGGCTCCATCACCATATCTGTCCTGTGGTTCCCGCCCCGCTCACCGCGCCCCGTCGGAGCGATCTCCGGCAACCTCCCGGACGGAGCGACCCGGGCCGCGCCGCCGGTCGCCGCGCGTCGGCTCAGGCCGCCTCGGCCGGCGTGCGGGCGCGCAGCGCCAGGGCGTGCAGGCCCCGCTTGAACGCGTCGTCGAGCAGCGCGTTCACCAAGCGGTGCCGCTCGACGCGGCTCTTGCCCTCGAACGCCGACGCGACGATGTCGAGCCGGTAATGGGTCTCGCCCCCCGGCCGCGCTCCGGCGTGGCCGGCATGCAGATGCGACTCGTCGATCACGTCGAGCCGCGCCGGCGCGAGCTGCTCCCGCAGCCGCGCCTCCATCCAGTCCCGCAGGGTGCCGCCCGCGCCCGCACCGTCCGCCATCGTGCCCTCGCGTCGTGTCCGTGGGCGCCGTCAAGCCCGATCCCGCGCATGCGTCATCAGGCCCGGTGCCCTTGTGTCTCAGGTCCGCCCCCTCATAATCGGCCCGTCATGGATCTCAACTCGCGCCTGTTCGACAGCATCCGGATCAAACCGTCCTGCGACGAGCCGAAGGCCGCGGCCGAGGCCGTCTGCGAGAGTCCGGGCTGCACCCATCCGGGCCTCTACAGGGCACCGAAGGGGCGGAAGGCCGAGGGCCAGTACTGGCGCTTCTGCATCGACCATGTCCGCGCCTACAACGCCACCTACAATTACTTCGACGGCATGAACGACGCCGCCGTGCAGGCCTACCAGAAGGACGCGATCATCGGGCATCGTCCGACCTGGGCGATGGGCGTGAACCGGACCGGTCAGGCCAAGCCGGAGAATGAGCCGGCCCGCGACTGGGCCTACGTCGATCCGCTCGGCATCCTGCGCGGCGAGGGCGTCGGCGACGCGCGCCGGCGCGCCCGCCAGCCCGAGGAGCCGCGCAAGCCCAAACACTCGGCGACGGTGCGCCGCGCCCTCGACGTGATGGGCCTCGAGGAGGGGGCGGACTCGGCCGCCATCAAGGCGCAGTACAAGGTGCTGGTGAAGCGCTTCCACCCCGACGCCAACGGCGGCGACCGGTCGTTCGAGGAGCGCCTGCGCGACATCATCCGCGCCCACGACGTGCTCCGCGCGGCGGGTCTCTGCTGAGCGGCACGAACGATGCACGCCGGTTCGCAGCCAGGATAGGGCAAACCGCGCGGGGCGACCCTATATGGGATCCATGCCGGTCGGTGGCGCGCGAGCGCGCCGCCGTCTAAGGATGGCTCCGCCCCGCCGCGGAGGCCCGGCTCGACGTTCTTCCGCGCGGATGCTTCACTGTTTGGGAGTGGAGCGCCCGCGCCTCACGAGGTTCCGAATGCTCTCTGACGCTACGCCCGCCGCGCTGCCCGATCGCACCGTCTCCGTCCGCGATGTCTTCGGCATCGACCTCGACCTCAAGGTCCCGGCCTTCGCCGAGCCCGAGGAGCACGTGCCGGATGCCGACCCGGACTACATCTTCGACCGGGAGACGACGCTGGCGATCCTGGCCGGCTTCGCCCGCAACCGTCGCGTGATGGTCACCGGCTATCACGGCACCGGCAAGTCGACCCACATCGAGCAGGTGGCCGCCCGGCTGAACTGGCCGTGCATCCGGATCAACCTCGACAGCCACGTCTCGCGCATCGACCTCGTCGGCAAGGACGCCATCGTCCTGCAGGACGGCAAGCAGGTCACCGCCTTCCAGGACGGCATCCTGCCCTGGGCGCTGCAGAACAACGTCGCCCTCGTGTTCGACGAGTACGATGCCGGCCGCCCGGACGTGATGTTCGTGATCCAGCGCGTGCTGGAGCTCTCGGGCCGGCTGACGCTGCTCGACCAGAAGCGCGTGATCCGCCCGCACCCGGCCTTCCGGCTGTTCGCCACCGCCAACACGGTGGGCCTGGGCGACACGTCGGGCCTCTATCACGGCACCCAGCAGATCAACCAGGGCCAGATGGACCGCTGGTCGATCGTCACCACGCTCAACTACCTGCCGCACGACCGCGAGGTCGACATCGTGCTCTCGAAGGCGACCCATTACCGGGGCGACCAGGGCCGCGACATCGTCAACCGGATGGTGCGCGTGGCGGACCTGACCCGCAACGCCTTCATGAACGGCGACCTCTCGACCGTCATGAGCCCGCGCACGGTGATCACCTGGGCCGAGAACGCCGACATCTTCAAGGATATCGGCTTCGCGTTCCGGGTGACCTTCCTCAACAAGTGCGACGAGCTGGAGCGGACGCTGGTGGCCGAGTTCTACCAGCGCGCCTTCGGCAAGGAGCTGCCCGAGAGCGCGGTGAACGTCGCGCTGAGCTGACCCGCATGGAGGACGCGATGGCGCATCCGGCCCCCGCGCGCGAGGACGCCCCGGCGACTGCGCATGCCCGGGGACGGACGCGCCACGCGGACGATCTCTACACCTGGGTTCAGGAGCAGGTGGCCCTGCTCCGCGCCGGCCGGGTGGACGCGCTCGACCTCGACAACATCGCCGAGGAGCTGAGCGACGTGGGCCTGAGCGAGTATTACCGGCTCCAGAGTGCGGTCGAAATCATTATCCTTCACATGCTGAAGTGGGACCATCAGCCGGAACGGCGAAGCCGCAGTTGGGCACTCAGCATCGCCGAGCATCGGGAGCGCGCCACGATCCAACTGCGGAAGAGCCCGGGCCTGAAGTCGAGCCTCAATGAGATTCGGCACGACAGCTTCCGGCTCGGTCGCCTCGGGGCAGCCCGGCAGATGAAGCGCTCGCCCAAAACCCTGCCCGCGGACTGTCCCTACAGCTGGGATGAGATCCTGAACCGCCCCTTCGCGTTCGAGGACGACCGGTAGCGCTGATGTCCATCTCCAACCGCAAACCCGGCGAGCGCCGCGAACCCGTGGCCGAGCCCCTGAAGCGCTCGGTGGCCGGGTGCCTGCGCGCCATCGCCCGGCGCTCCGAGGTCGAGGTCACCTACGCCACCGACCGGCCGGCGCTGACCGGCGACAAGGCCCGCCTGCCCGAGCCCCCGCGCAAGCTCTCGGCGCAGGACGTCGCGGTGCTGCGCGGCAACGCCGACGCCATGGCGCTGCGGCTCGGCTGCCACGACGTCGCCGTCCACCGCCGCCTCGCCCCCGAGAACAGCGCCGCCCGGGCGGTCTACGACGCGGTGGAGCAGGCGCGCGTGGAGGCGATCGGCTCGCGCCGGATGGCGGGCGTCGCCAGCAACATCTCGGCGATGCTGGAGGACCGCTATCACCGGGGCGGCAAGTACGAGACCATCACCGACCGGGCCGACGCCCCGATGGAGGACGCCGTCGCCCTGATGGTGCGCGAGCGCCTGACCGGCCAGAAGCCGCCCGAGGCCGCCACCAAGATCGTCGATCTGTGGCGGGAGCACATCGAGGCCAAGGCCGGCCCGAACCTCGACGGGTTACTCGGCTCGATCGAGGACCAGCGCAAGTTCGCCCGCTCGGTGCGCGAGCTCCTCACCTCCCTCGACATGTCGGACGAGACGCCGTTCGACGCCGAGGACGACGAGAACGACGACGAGAACGACGCCCAGGACGACGAGCAGAACCCCAGCGAGGGCGATTCGGAGGAGAAGAGCCAGGGCGAGCGCGCCGAGATCGAGACCTCCGAGGAGGCCTCCGACGAGATCGAGGAGGGTGCGCAGGAATCCGCCGACGCGCCGTCCGGTGAGTTGCCCGAGGAGGCCGAGGACGCGGAGTCGGAGGAGGCGTCGGAGGCCTCGCGCCCGCCGCAGCGGCAGGGCAACGAGGCGCGCGGGCCCGAGTACCGGGTGTTCAATCCGCGGTTCGACGAGGTCATCCACGCCGAGGAGCTGTGCGACGCCGACGAGCTGTCGCGCCTGCGCTCCTACCTCGACAAGCAGCTCTCGCATCTGCAGGGCGTGGTCGGCCGGCTCGCGAACCGGCTGCAGCGGCGATTGCTCGCCCAGCAGAACCGCGCCTGGGATTTCGACCTGGAGGAGGGTCAGCTCGACCCGGCGCGGCTGGTCCGCGTGGTCATCGACCCCTACCAGCCGCTCTCCTTCAAGCAGGAGAAGGACACGAATTTCCGCGACACGGTGGTGACGCTGCTCCTCGACAATTCGGGCTCCATGCGCGGCCGGCCGATCACCGTGGCGGCGACCTGTGCCGACATCCTGGCGCGGACGCTGGAGCGCTGCGGCGTGAAGGTGGAGATCCTGGGCTTCACCACCCGGGCCTGGAAGGGCGGCCAGAGCCGCGAGGCGTGGCTCGCCGCCGGCAAGCCGCCGAATCCCGGGCGCCTGAACGACCTGCGCCACATCGTCTACAAGTCGGCCGACGCGCCCTGGCGGCGCGCGCGCAAGAACCTCGGGCTGATGATGCGCGAGGGGCTGCTCAAGGAGAACATCGACGGCGAGGCGCTCGACTGGGCGCACAAGCGCCTGCTCGGGCGGCCGGAGCAGCGCAAGATCCTGATGGTGATCTCCGACGGCGCGCCGGTGGACGACTCGACCCTGTCGGTGAATGCCGGCAACTACCTCGAGCGGCACCTGCGCTGGATGATCGAGGAGATCGAGACGCGCTCGCCCGTGGAGCTCCTCGCCATCGGCATCGGCCACGACGTGACCCGCTACTACCGCCGCGCCGTGACGATCATCGACGCCGAGGAGCTCGGCGGGGCGATGACCGAGAAGCTGGCCGAGCTGTTCGAGGAGGACGGCGCGGCGCCGACCGGCCGCATGCTGCGCGCGGCGGGCGGGCGGCGCTGATCGCCGGTCCGACCTAGCCGCTGCTCTGGCTCTCGGGCCGTCCGATCCGGGGCCTCATCCCGAGGCGCCCGAGCGCCGCGACTGACGCGTCCCGACCGTCACCGCGAGCGAAGCGCAGTGATCCAGGGCGCCCCGACCCCGGTGGGCGCAGCGCCATTGGTCTGCTTCGCTCCGCCCGCGATGACGGCGGCGTCGGAGGCATCGACCGGAGACGGTATGCATGGGACTGTCCGGATCAGTCTGCCTGTCGCGCAAGCGGAAACCGCCGCGGCCCCGAGGGTCACGGCGGTTGAAACCATCCGGTCAGGAACGGTGAAGCCCGACGACTCAGGCCGCGGCGGCCGGGGTCTCGGCGAGCTTCTTGTGGATCTCGCGCTTCAGGAGGCGCGCGGTCTGCGACAGGTCGCCCTCGCCGGCCTTGATCAGGAAGGCGTCGAGGCCGCCGCGGTGCTCCACCGAGCGCAGGGCGTGCGCGGTGACCCGCAGGCGGACACGCTTGCCCAGCGCGTCGGACTGAAGGGTGACGTTGCACAGGTTCGGCAGGAACCGGCACTTGGTCTTGCGGTTCGAGTGGCTCACGAGGTGGCCGACCTGAACGGCCTTGCCGGTGAGTTCGCAGCGGCGCGCCATGATAAAAAACGATCCCGTCTCGTTCCGCCCGGTAGAGACCCGATCGCGGCCGGCGCGATCTTCGTCGCAGCGGGCGGCGCCCGTTGCGTGTTCCAGGTCCGGCGGAGTCCTGTTGAAGGCGCGAGCCTATAGGCGACGAAGGCGCGGTGCGTCAAGGTGCCGACGGGTGCCGGAGCCGCGCCCGACGCCCAACGGTCTGTTAACCACGATGCCGGGATATAGCCTTCTTCCACCTGCAGGAAGGCGCCTCTCCCCGCTCCGTGCGTCGCAGAGGACGCTGGCGAGCGGGTGTGTTCGAGAGGGCGCGTTCGAGCGAGTGTCTTGGCCCGCCCGCCCTGGGATGCGATCCGGATCATGAGCGCCACGCCAGTCCGTCGGATGATCAAGCCGTTGACCGAGCCGTCGACGAAGCACGCTGTCGGGCGGCTCGCGGGCAGCCTCCTCGCGGTCGCGGCCCTCGCGGCCCCGACCGATGCCGGGGCGCGGGTGTCGCGGGCCAAGCGGGCCGCGCCCGCCGCCGCGACCGTGGCGGTCGATTACGGCATCAACCTCGCCGGCCTCCCGATCGGCACGGCGCGCCTCGCCGGCTCCTTCGACCGCGACCGCTACATGATGGACGTGTCGGCGGTGCTCACCGGCCTCGTCGGGGCGATTACCGGCGGGAAGGGCTCCGCCCGGGCCTCGGGCAGCTTCTCGGCCGCGCCGCAGCCCGGCGCCTTCGCCATCGCCACTCAGACGGCGAGTTCCGGCATCGCGGTGCGCATGGCCCTGGCGCACGGCAACGTCGTCCAGGCCGAGATCACGCCGCCGTTGATCGACATGCAGGACCGCGTTCCGGTCACACCGGCCAACAAGCGCGGCATCATCGACCCGGTGAGCGCCCTGCTGATGCCGACCCAGGGGCGCGGCGAGCCCCTCGACCCGGAGAATTGCAACCGGACCCTGCCGGTCTTCGACGGCGCCACCCGCTTCAACGTCGTGCTGAGCTACGCCGAGACCCGCCCGGTGCAGAAGCCCGGCTATGCCGGCCCGGTACTCGTCTGCAACGCCCGCTACCAGGCGGTCGCCGGCCACCGCCCGGACCGGCCGGGGGTGAAGTTCATGGAGGAGAACCGCGAGATGTCGGTCTGGCTCGCCCCCGTCGAGGGGACGCGCGTCCTGATCCCGCTGCGCATCTCGGTGCTCACCACGATCGGCACCAACATCATCGAGGCCACGCGCTGGAGCCAGAGCGGCACGCCGACGACCACCGGCACGGCCGGCACCGGCGTGGCCGGCAACAGCGTCGCGCAGGCGAGCTTGGCCGGGCAGTAGCGCCGCCGCCCAGGCGTTTGACCGGCGGCCGGTTTCCCGGCACCTCGGCGCGGCGCGGCAGCCGCGCGGGGAGGTCAGCAGTGCCCAAGGGCTACATCATCGTCCGGATGACGGTCACCGATCCGGACACCTACAAGGACTACGCCGCCATGGCCTCCGAGGCGATGCGCCGCTACGGCTGCAAGCCGCTGGTGCGCGGCGGCCGGTGCGAGGCCCTGGAGGGCGAGGGCCGTCCGCGCAACGTCGTGCTGGAATTCGAGTCCTACGAGGCGGCGCGCAGCTACTACTTCTCGCCCGAGTACCAGGCCGCGGTGGCCAAGCGCCGGCCGGCGGGAATCGGCGAGGTGGTGCTCGTCGAGGGTGTCGACTGATCGACGTCTGGGTTGCTCCCGGATTCCGCGCGGTCCGCGAAACGCCCCTGGGAGGCGCGGAGCCGGACCTCACCGCTCTCCCGGCTCGCCGTGCCGGTGGGGACGCACGCGGCGAGGCCCGCAGCCGCGCGGGTGGAGGGAATCTTCACGTTCCCGGCGATAATGCCCGGATGTGCTCGCCTGCCCTCCGAATCGCCCTCGCCCTGGCCGCGCTCGCAGGCCCGGCCGCCGCACAGCCCCTGAGCGCCGGATCCGCCGATCCGGGCTGCGGCGGTGACGCCTTCTCGTCGGCCGAAGTGGTCGAGAACAGGCCGCCCCGCCGCGGTCCCCTCGTCGCGACTCCCGACACGCTCTGCGCCGACCTCGCGCCGCAGCCGGGCACCCCGACGACGCAGATCGATATCTACCCGATGATCACGCCGCAGATTGGACCTGGCGGCGGCGGCATCCCATATGGGGGAGGACCGTACCGGCCCTAACGTCCCCGACGCGGCCGGCCGGTCGGACCCGCCTCCCCGCCCGCGCCGCGACGGCGCCGCGACGGCCTTCCCGCTCGAAGGAACCGCCGACCATCGACGCGCTGCTCCGCCCCACGTCCAGTCGCTCGCTGTCCCGCGAGGCCCGCGCCCGCGGCGTCACCGCGGTCCTCGGGCCGACCAACACCGGCAAGACGCATCTCGCCATCGAGCGGATGCTCGCGCACCCGACCGGCATGATCGGGCTGCCCCTGCGGCTGCTCGCCCGGGAGGTCTACCTGCGCGTCGTCGCGAAGGTGGGCCCCGAGAAGGTCGCCCTCGTCACCGGCGAGGAGAAGATCAAGCCGGACCGGCCGCGCTACTGGATCTGCACCATCGAGGCGATGCCGCGGGACCTCGACGTGGCGTTCGTGGCCATCGACGAGATCCAGCTCGCCGCCGACATGGATCGCGGCCACGTCTTCACCGACCGCCTGCTCTACGTCCGCGGCCGGGAGGAGACCCTGCTGATCGGCTCCTCGACCATGCTGCCGCTGGTCCAGGACCTGATCCCCAACGTCCACACCACGACCAGGCCGCGGCTCTCGCAGCTCACCTTCGCGGGGGAGAAGCGGCTGTCGCGGCTGCCCCGGCGCACCGCCATCGTGGCGTTCTCGGCCGAGGAGGTCTACGCGATCGCCGAGCTGATCCGCCGCCAGCGCGGGGGCGCCGCGGTGGTGCTCGGTGCCCTGTCGCCGCGGACCCGCAACGCCCAGGTCGAGATGTACCAGGCGGGCGACGTCGACTACCTCGTGGCCACCGACGCGGTCGGGATGGGCCTCAATCTCGACGTCGATCACGTCGCGTTCGCGGCCAACTGGAAGTACGACGGCACCCGCTTCCGCAAGCTCACGCCCGCCGAGATGGGCCAGATCGCGGGGCGCGCGGGGCGCCACCTCTCGGACGGCACCTTCGGCTCCACCGGCCGCTGCCCGCCGTTCGAGGCCGAGCTGGTGGAGCGGCTGGAGAGCCACGACTTCGATCCCCTGCGCATCCTGCAGTGGCGCAACCCGGATCTCACCTTCGGCAGCCTGGACGGCCTGCAGGCGAGCCTCGACGAGCACCCGCGCGAATCGGGCCTGACCCGCGCCCCGATGGGCGAGGATCAGCAGGCCCTCGAGATCCTCATGAAGGAGGACGACATCCGCGACATGGCGCGCAGCGCCCCCGCGGTGCGCCGCCTGTGGGACGTCTGCGGCGTCCCGGATTACCGCAAGGTCCACCCGCAGGTGCACGCCGACCTCGTGGCCCAGCTCTACCGGTTCCTCATGAAGGGCATGGCGGGCCGCATCCCCGACACGTGGTTCGCCGAGCAGGTCGCGATGATCGACCGGACCGACGGCGACATCGACACGCTGTCCCGCCGGATCGCGCAGGGGCGCACCTGGACCTTCGTGGCGAACCGTCCCGACTGGCTGCGCGACCCAGAACATTGGCAGGGCGAGACGCGTCGGGTAGAGGACAGGCTGTCCGACGCCCTGCACGAACGCCTCGCGAGCCGCTTCGTCGACCGGCGCACAAGCGTCCTGATGCGGCGCCTGAGAGAGAACACGATGCTCGAAGCCCAGATCACCGCCGACGGTGACGTCACCGTCGAGGGTCAGCATGTCGGCCACCTTCACGGATTCCTGTTCGTTCCCGATGCCAGCGCCGAGGGGCACGAGGCAAAGACACTGAGGAGCGCCGCCGAGAAGGCGCTCGCGGGCGAGATCGAGGCGCGGGCCGAGCGATTCGCCGCGGCCGCCGATTCGACCCTCGTGCTCTCGCACGACGGCACGATCCGCTGGACCGGCGCGCCCGTCGCCAAGCTCACGCCCGGCGAGAAGCTGTTCGCCCCGCAGATCCGTCTGCTGGCGGACGACAGCCTGACCGGCGCGCATCGCGAGAAGGTCGAGGGCCGCCTCGACGCGTGGCTGAAGGCCTACATCGTGCGGCTGCTCGGCCCGCTCATGGAGATCGAGACCGCGGCCGACCTCACCGGCCTCGCCAAGGGGATCGGCTACCAGGTGGTCGAGGCGCTCGGCGTCCTGGAGCGCTCGAAGGTGGCGCACGAGATGCGCAGCCTCGACCAGGACGGCCGCGGGGCCCTGCGCCGCCACGGCGTCCGCTTCGGCGCCTACCACATCTTCCTGCCGGCCCTGCTGAAGCCGGCGCCCCGCACGCTCGCGGCCCAGCTCTGGGCCCTGCGCAACGGCGGCCTCGACCAGCGCGGACTCGACGAGATCGCGCATCTCGCCGGCTCCGGCCGCACCTCGATCAAGGTCGATCGCGAGATCGCCAAGGGGCTCTACCGCGCCGCCGGCTTCCGGGTCAGCGGCGAGCGGGCGGTGCGCGTCGATATCCTGGAGCGGCTCGCCGACCTGATCCGCCCGGCGATCGCCTACCGGCCCGGCACCACCCCGGGCGCACCGCCGGACGGCACGGCCGACGGCGACGGCTTCGTGGCCACCGTCGGCATGACCTCGCTGGTCGGCTGCTCGGGCGAGGATTTCGCCTCGATCCTGAAGTCGCTCGGCTACACGGCCGAAGCGCGCCCCGGCCCGGCCATCACGGTGCCGCTCGTCCCCGCCGCCGCCACCGCGCCGGCGGCACCGGCCGTCGCCGCCGAGGCATCCTCCGAGGAGGCCGTCGCCGCGCAGGCGGACGCCGCCGAGCCGGTCGGCGACGAGGTTCCGGACGCCGAGGGCGAGACCGCCGACAACGCCCCCGCGGCCGAGGAAGCCCCGGCCGCCGAAGCCGAGGCGGCGCCCGCCGTGGGCGCGGTTCCGGACGACGCGGCCGGCGCGCCCGTCGAGGAGGCTGCCGCGTCGCCCGCGACCGAGGCCTCCGCGACCGAGGCTTCCGCGACCGACGCGCCCCACGCCGGGGCGGAGCAGCCGGCCGACGGGGTCGCCGAGTCCATCGCCGAGCCCCCGGCCGCATCCGCCGAGGAGACCGCGCCCGAGACCGCCGCCGAGCCGCAGCCCGCCGCGGCCGACACGGCGGACGCCTCGGGTGCCGAGGGCGAGGGTGCCGCCGAGATCCCGCAGATCGAGGTCTGGCGCCTGCAGCGCCACCAGCGCCCGGCTCACCAGCGCCCGCAGAACCGCCCTCGCGGGGGCGGCCGGGGCCGTGACGGCAGCCAGCAGGGCCAGCACCCGGGACAGGGTCGGCCCGAGGGCGGCCGGCCCGAGCAGCGCCGGGCCGAGGGCGACGGCCCGCGTCCCGGCCGGGATCGCGGCCCGCGCCGCGACCGGTTCGAGGGTGGGCGGCCGGAGCGCCGCGACGACCAGCGCAGCGCGGAGCAGCGCCATTCCGGCCCGCGGCCCGACCAGCGGCCGCCGCGGCGCGAGCGGGCGCCCGATCCGGATTCGCCGTTCGCCAAGCTCGCGGCCCTGAAGGCGCAGCTCGAGGCCGGCGACGGCGGGAAGCGCTGACCCGCGGCGGATGCGCGAGGACCGGCAGCGCCTCGACAAGTGGCTGTGGTTCGCGCGGTTCGCGCGGACCCGGTCGCTCGCGGCGCGGCTGGCTTCCGACGGCTTCGTGCGGGTGAACGGCAGCCGGGCCGAGAACCCCGCGAAGGCCATCGGCGTCGGCGACGTGGTGACGGTGGCCGCGCCGCACGCGACGCTGGCGGTGCGGGTGCTCGGTCTCGGCCTGCGCCGCGGCCCGGCGCCGGAGGCGCGGCTGCTCTACGACGACCTGTCGGGCGGTGCCCTGTCGGTCGAGGCCGGCCCGGAGGGGCCATCCGAGTGATGAGGCCGGGCCACAGCGGCCGCGCGAGCGACCCGGCACGAACCCATGCGGCGCCCGCACGCTTGTCAGTCCGGGAGGCAGCGTCTAGAGCCGTGGGCCTCCGAGGCCCGGCTCCGTGCCGTGTCTCACCGGCGTTCCCCTCGCAGCACCCTCCGGGCGCGCGGGCCGTCTCCAGGCTCCGCCCGGGCCAAGTCGAGTTTTAGGACGAAGACATCCGATGACCTACGTCGTCACCGACAATTGCATCAAGTGCAAGTACACGGACTGCGTCGAGGTCTGTCCGGTGGACTGCTTCTACGAAGGCGAGAACATGCTCGTCATCCACCCGGACGAGTGCATCGACTGCGGCGTCTGCGAGCCGGAATGCCCGGCCGAGGCGATCAAGCCCGACACGGAGTCGAACCTCGACACGTGGCTGAAGCTGAACGCCGACTACGCCAAGAGCTGGCCGAACATCACGCAGAAGAAGGAAGCCCCGGCCGACGCCAAGGAGTGGGACGGCAAGACCGGGAAGCTCGAGGCGCATTTCTCGCCTAACCCCGGCTCGGGCGACTGAAGCCCGGCCTCGGAGGTTCTGGCGTCGGCCCGCGGCTCGCTCTCCAGATCGCAGGAAGATCTGCCGAGCCCGTCTCGCCGCTGAACCGCGCGGCGGGGCTGCGTCATACGAAGCCCTGATACGCGGCCAGGTCATTCCTGTCCCGCCGCACCAGTGTAAAACTCTTTGGCGCCGCGCTCGGTCCGCGCGTGCGTCTTCAGGGATGCTTTGATCTGCGCGCCGGATTGTGGTAGACAATCTGCCTGCCGTCGCTCGCGCCTGACGTGCTCCCTCCGGCCGAAACGCCTTCGAATTTCGTGGGTTAGGAGTAGTACGCGCCCGACCGCTGAAGGAGACTTCGGCGGACGGGCCAGGCGTTCGCACGGCCGCGCCGGGGAACGTCCGGATTCGTGCGCTCGGCGCCGGGTCCGGGAGCGGCGAGGCAGACCGGGTGTCCCGCCCGGAAGAACACGGTTTCGCGCGGCGCCGAACGCTGCGCGCCAGTGGAGGCCCTTCTCGCATGACCACAGCCAAGAAGACGACGACCGCAGGCCGGCAGGGCTTCAAGACCGGCGAGGCTGTCGTGTATCCGGCCCACGGCGTCGGTCGCATCACCGCGATCGAGGAGCAGGAGATCGCCGGCTACAAGCTTGAGCTGTTCGTCGTATCGTTCGAGAAGGACAAGATGGTCCTGCGCGTCCCCACCGCGAAGGCCAACAGCGTCGGCATGCGCAAGCTCGCCGAGCCGGAACTGGTGAAGAAGGCCCTCGACCTGCTGACCGGCCGCGCCCGGATCAAGCGCACCATGTGGTCGCGCCGCGCGCAGGAATACGAGGCCAAGATCAACTCGGGCGACCTGCTCGCCGTCACCGAGGTCGTGCGCGACCTGTTCCGGTCCGAGGCCCAGCCGGAGCAGTCCTACTCCGAGCGTCAGCTCTACGAGGCCGCGCTGGACCGGATCGTGCGCGAGATCTCGTCGGTGAACCGCATCACCGAGACCGAGGCCCTGAAGCTGATCGAGCAGAGCCTCGCCAAGTCGCCCCGCCGCGCCAAGAGCGAGGCGGAGCCCGAGGCCGAGGCCGACGGGGACAGCGAGGGCGACGACATCCAGGAGGAGGCCGCCTGAGGCGCCTTTCTCCGCGAACGGTATCGAACCCGGCCCAGGTGGCCGGGTTTTTTGTGCCTGGCGGGCCGGACCGAAGCGCTGAACGCGGTCGTTTCGGGACTTGCGGCCTGGACGGCGCGGGGCCGGATCCCATCTGATCGGGACAGAACACGATTTCGTGGCCGCCCGACTGTCGCATTGTGGGGCATCGGGACGGAACTTTCGCGTTTTGCCTTCCGTTGTCGGTTGCCTGGCGTCGCCCCCCGGTGGCGCCTGCGCGTCGGGCTATTGGCTCGACGCCGCAACAGCACTCGACAACAAGAGGCAGGCGGATGGCTGAGATCGCGGGAATTCGACGGCAGTTCATACGGACTGCCATGGAGGCACCCTTCCTGGCCCGGGAAGAAGAGCGCGGCCTCGCCGTCCGCTGGAAGGACGAGCGCGACGAGCGGGCCCTCCACCGTCTGATCTCGGCCCATATGCGCCTCGTCATCGCCCTGGCGGGGCGTTTTCGTCACTACGGCCTGCCCATGGCCGATCTCGTCCAGGAAGGGCATGTCGGCCTGATGGAGGCCGCGGCCCGGTTCGAGCCCGAGCGGGACGTCCGCTTCTCGACCTACGCGACGTGGTGGATCCGCGCCTCGATCCAGGACTACATCCTGCGCAACTGGTCGATCGTGCGCGGCGGCACGTCCTCCGCGCAGAAAGCCCTGTTCTTCAACCTGCGCCGGCTGCGCGCCCGGCTGATGCAGTCCACCGAGGAGCATGTCGGCGACGAGATCCACCGCCGCATCGCCAGCGCCATCGGTGTCTCCCGCGACGACGTCGCCCTGATGGACGCGCGCCTGTCCGGGCCCGACATGTCGCTCAACGCGCCCGTGGGCGAGGACAGCGACGCCTCCTCCGAGCGGATGGACTTCCTCGTCGACGGCGCCGACCTGCCGGACGAGACCGTGAGCGCCACGGTCGACGGCGAGCGTCGGTTGAGCTGGCTCCAGCAGGCCCTGACGGTCCTGTCGGAGCGCGAGCTGCGCATCCTGCGCGAGCGACGCCTCGCCGAGGATCAGGCGACCCTGGAGGCCCTCGGCCAGCGGCTCGGCATCTCCAAGGAGCGCGTCCGCCAGATCGAGAACCGGGCCCTGGAGAAGCTGCGCCGCGCCCTGGCCGACCGCTTCCCCGCCGCCACGGGCAGCCCGCATATCGGCTGACCCTCGGCCGCGTCGCTGCCCCGAAGCCCGGCCCTGGGGCCGGGCTCCCGCATGTCAGACATCAGTCATTCGGCGCCCCGCCGTCCGGACGCGAGGCCGCGACGGCGCGGCCGATTCAGGCTCCCTGAACGGCGGCGCCGCGCCGCTCCCGCCGGCGGCGGCGTCGGCCGGGCTCGGGCGTCGCGTCGAGCCAGATCACCAGCGCGAGGGCGACGAGCGCCGGCACGCCGAGGGCCAGGAAGGCGCCGGTCCAGCCGAACAGCCCGTAGGACAGGCCGCCGTACCAGCCCGACAGCGCCCCGCCGACGCCCTGCACGGCGTTGACGCTGCCGAGGGCCGTCTGCGTCCGGCCGGATCCCCAGGTCAGGTCGGCGACCACCACCGGCACCGCCACCCCGACGATGCCCGAGGCGACGCCGTCCAGCACCTCGGCGGCGATCAGCCAGACCGGATCGTCGATCAGGCCGGACAGGAGCGCCCGCACCGGCAGGACCGCGAAGGCGACCATGAGCAGCTGGCGGCGGCCGCGCCTGTCGGCGAGTGATCCGGCGAACAGCGCCACCGGGACCATCACCAGCTGGGCCACCATGACGTAGCGGGCCGTCCAGGTCGTCGCGTCGGAGGCGGTCGCGACCAGCTTCTGGCCGAGCAGCGAGAGCATGCCGCCGTTCCCGAGATTGAACAGGGTCAGCGCCACGGTCAGCACCAGCAGGCGGCGGTTCCCCAGGACTTGGCGGATGCCGCTGCGCTCCGGCTCGTCGGCATCGTCCTCCTTCCAGCCGACGGCGCGGCGGCGGTTCCAGGCTCCGGCCGGCGTCGTCACCGTCGCGACGATCGCCGCCAGCGCCATGCCGCCGAGCACCCAGAAGGCGATCGCGGGCCCGAAATAGCCGGTGCCGAGGCTGATGCCGCCCGCCGCGATCAGGATGCCGATGTGATTGAAGGCCTGATTGCGCCCCTGCTGCGCGGGGAACCGGTCCTTCCCGACGATGCCCAGGGTCAGCGCCGCGACGGCCGGCAGCAGCAGCGTGCCGCCGGCCGCGGCGAGGAGCTGCGCGCCCAGCACCGCCGGGAAGCTGCGGGCCGGCAGGAGCAGCAGCGTCCCCACCAGGATCGCCCCGCAGGCCAGCGCGATCAGCAGGCGCGGGCGCGGGAACCGGTCAACCAGGGCGCCGAACGGACCGCTCAGGAACAGCGTGCCGAATCCGACCAGCGTGATGACGAACCCGACCCGGGCCGGGCTCCACGAGGCCGACTGCGCCAGCCAGGTCCCGAGGAAGGGTCCGAGGCCGCCCTGGATGTCTCCGATGAACAGGTTGATCAGGGCGAGGTTTGCGGTGGGGGCCATGCGATCCTGGAGCCGTTTCGGGCCCCGGACCTGTACTCCGCCCCCGGAACGGTCAAGCCCGGATCGTGGCCGCCATCGCCGCACCGCGCCCGCGGCGGCTTCGCCGCGCCGGCCTCACGGCTCCGGGGCCCGTCCTGCATCGGCCCGTTCCCGAGCGATCGGGCCTCCGCGCTGACCTCGACGGAGTTGATGAAGACGTCCGCCGGTGCCACGCCGGGGTCGCGGGAGAGATTGCGGCTCACCGCGGCGCAGGGGGCGCGCTTCTGCGCCGTGCCCCGCGCGGCGTTGGCGCGGATCTGGACGATGACGGGGCGGTCGCGGCGCCGGATCCCGAGATCGTCGGGTCCGTGGCCGGGATCCGACGCGCGTGGTCGATCTCGGCAGCGTCACCCGGACGCCGAGGCGCTCGCCGCCCGGCCGGGCGCCCAGCGGCGGCCCTGCGCGCGCTGACGGGCGCCTATCGCGGTCCCGGCGGCCGCTGAGCGGCCGCCGGCGCGTCCTGACTCAGGAAGCGAGCGGGCCCTGGGCGCCCTGCTGCTCCATCACCTTCTGCCGGTAGAGGCCGACGAAATCGATCGGGTCGATGTACAGGGGCGGGAAGCCGCCGTTGCGCACCGCCTCGGCCACGATCTGGCGGGCGAAGGGGAAGAGCAGGCGCGGGCACTCGATCATCACCGCCGGATGGATCTGGTCGGCCGGGATGTTGAGGAGCCGGAACACGCCGGCATAGGTCACCTCGAAGGCGAACAGCACCTCGTTCTGGATCTTGGCGTCGCCCTCGAGCTTCAGCTCGACCTCGAAATCGGTCTCGGAGAGCTGCTGCGCGTTGACGTTCACCTGGATGTTGATCTGCGGCCCCTGGCCCTCCTTGGGCTGGAGCGAGCGCGGCGCGTTCGGGTTCTCGAAGGAGAGATCCTTCGTGTACTGCGCCAGGGCATTGATGGTCGGCACATCGCCCTGCGGCATGCCGCCGCCGTTGCCGTTCGCTGCCGGGGAATCGGCCATGCGGATCATCCTTCTCGATCGACCGGCAGGGCCGGCGCGGGTTGTTGTCGCGGCGGGAGCGGCTGGATCACGCCGCGGAACTGCCCAAACGGCAGGGCCGCTAACACGCGGGCCGAGCCTGGACAAGCGAGCGAGCGGGCGCGGCGCTGGCGCCCGCGGCCCCCGCGACCCATATCGGCCGGTATCGCAATTGACGCGTGGGTTTGATCGTCCGGCCGACACAACCGGCTCGCTCCCGACGCGTTGGTCGGATATGAGTCGGCCAGACCTCTGCGCGCTTAGCCGGCGCCGCACCGCGCGTGGCCTGAGCAAGGGGCACAGGGTCTCGCCGCGGCCACCATCGGATCGGTGATGCAGGACAGTTTCGACGTTACGACGATCATCTTCCTCGCGCTGGCCGTCTTCGTGATCTGGCGTCTGCGCTCCGTGCTCGGCCAGAAGACGGGGGCGGAGCGCTCCCCGTTCAAGCCGGTCGACCGCAGCCGCACCGAGCCGCAGGCGCGCTCCGACGGCGACAACGTCGTGCGCCTGCCCGGTGCCGACCGGGTCCAGGCCGCGCCGCCGCCCGCCGCCGCGCCGCGGGACTGGCGGGGCATCGCCGAGCCGGGATCCGAGGTCGCCCGCGGCCTGGAGGCCTGCATCCAGGCCGAGCCCAGCTTCGATCCCCGCGCCTTCATCGAGGGCGCGAAATCCGCCTACGAAGCCATCATGATCGCGTTCGCCAAGGGTGACCGGAAGACCCTGCGCGGCCTGCTGTCGAAGGAGGTCGGCGAGGCGTTCGAGCGGGCGATCGCGGAGCGCGAGCGCAACCGGCAGACGCTCGAGACCACCTTCGTGTCGATCGACAAGGCCGAGATCGTCGCCGTCGAGGTGCGCAACCGCGTGGCGCACGTCACCGTGCGCTTCCTGTCGAACCTGATCACCGCCACCCGCAACGCCGACGGCAAGGTGGTGGACGGCAGCGCCGAGACGGTGGTCGAGGTGCCGGATGTCTGGACCTTCGCCCGCACGCTCGGCTCGCGGGATCCGAACTGGCAGCTCGTGGCCACCGAGGCCGGCGCCTGAGCCCGTGACCGGCGTGCCGTGACGATCTCGCCGTGCCGATCCCCCGCGCCCGGTCCGGAGCAGTCCCGGCCGCCCTCCTCGCGTCCCTCCTGAGCCAGGCCGTGTCCGCCGCGCCGGCGGCGGTCGGCGACGCGGTGCTGATCCCCGTCGCCGCGGCCGACCTGCCGGGCTTCCCCGGCGCGCGGGCGGACGCGGCGCTCGCCGCCTTCCGCCGGGTCTGCGCGGCTCCGCCGCCCGCCCTGCCCCAGCCCGACGGCGTCGCGGGGGATCTGGCGGCCCTCGCCGAGGCCTGCGCGGCCGCCGCCGACCCCGTGCCGGACGCGGCCGCCTTCTTCCGGGACCGGTTCGCGGCGTTCCGCGTCGCGCGGCCCGGCGCGGACCGACCCGGCTTCCTGACCGGCTATTTCGAGCCGGAACTCACGGGCTCCCTCGAGCCGGGCCCGGACTTCCCGACGCCGGTGCTCGCCCGCCCCGACGACCTGATCTCCCTCGGCCCCGGCGAGACCCGCCCGGGGCTCGATCCCGGCCTGCGCGCCGCCCGGGCCACGGCGGACGGGTTCGCCCCCTACCCCGACCGCGCCGCGATCGAGGACGGTGCCCTCGGCGCGCGCGCGAAGCCGATCCTGTGGCTGCGCGACCCGGTCGACCTGCTGGTCCTGCAGGTCCAGGGTTCCGGGCGCGTCCGGCTGCCGGACGGGCGCGCGGTCCGGGTGCTCTACGACGGCCGCAACGGCCGCCCGTACACGGCGGTGGCCAAGCTGATCGTCCAGGAGGGCCACCTGCCCCTGGAAGGACTGACGCTCGCCCGCTGGACCGGCTGGCTGCGCGCCCATCCCGAGACCGCCAAGCGCCTGATCCGCGCCAACGCCTCCTACATCTTCTTCCGCCTCGCCCCGGTCGCCGACCCGGCCCTCGGGCCGCCGGGCGCCGCGAACGCCCCGCTCAGTCCGGGCCGCAGCTTGGCGGTGGATTCGACCCTCTGGCGCTACGGCCTGCCGTTCTGGCTCGCGGGTCCGCTCCCCGCGGAGGCGGAAGCCGGCGCGCCGGACACGGCCGGGCGCCTCGTCGTCGCCGCCGATACCGGCTCGGCGATCGTCGGCCCCGCCCGCGGCGACCTCTTCGTCGGCACCGGTCCGGAGGCCGGGGCGGTCGCCGGAAACCTCCGCGACGCCGTGGGTTTCGTGGTCCTGCTGCCGCGTCGCGGCGGTGCATCCGGAGCCGCGCCGTGAGGGCCCCGCGCCGCGGGCGCCGCCTCACCGCGGGCGAGGCCCGGCTCTGGGACGCGATCGCCAAGCTGGTGACCCCGTTGCCGGGCCGCGCAGCCCCGATGCCCGAAGCGCCTCCGCCAGGGCCGGGCCCGACCGCCACCATGCCGGCCCTCTCGGCTCCGATCCTGAAGCCCAGCGCGCCGCCGGCCGCCAAGACGCCGCGGCCGAAGCATCCGCCGAAGCCGGCGCCCGAGCCGCCGCGCCCGGCCACCGCGCTGCCGTACCAAGCCCCCCCGCAGCGGCACGCGCCGACCGCGGGGCTGGAGCGGACCGCCAAGCTCGGCCTGCGCCGGGGACGGCTCGCGATCGAGGCGCGGATCGACCTGCACGGGATGGTGCAGGCCGAGGCCCACGCCGCGCTGACGGGATTCCTGCTCCGCGCCCGGGCCGCCGGGCATTCCTACGTGCTGGTCGTCACCGGCAAGGGCGGGCCGGGCTACGCGGACGCCTTCTCCGAACGGGGCGTGCTCCGCCGCAGCGTGCCGCACTGGCTGCGGGGGCCGGATCTGCGCGGCATCGTCCTCGGCTTCGAGGAGGCTGCCCGCCACCACGGCGGCGGCGGCGCGCTCTACGTTCGCCTGCGCCGCCGGTAGGGCGGGCCTCGTCAGGGGCCGCGCGGCAAACCGCGCCGGTTCCGCGCGGTTGCGGCCCGGGCCGATCCCGCCGATATCCGGGGCCGGCGCACCGGGCGCCGCGCACGCGAAAGCCGCGAGAGAGATGCCGGAGCTTCCCGAGGTCGAGACCGTGCGGCGGGGATTGGCGCCCGCCCTGGTCGGCGCGCGCTTCAGCCGCGTCACCCTGCGCCGGGCCAACCTGCGCTTCCCCTTCCCCGAGCGCTTCGCCGCCCGCCTCGAGGGCCGGACCGTCACGGGCCTCGCGCGCCGGGCGAAGTACCTCACCGCCGCGCTCGATTCCGGCGAGACGCTGGTCATGCATCTCGGCATGAGCGGCCGCTTCGACGTGGCCCTGCCCGACGGCAGCAACCTGTCGCCGGGGGATTTCTACCTCGAGGGCGCCCAGGGCACGCCCAAGCACGACCACGTGGTGATGGCGATGAGCACCGGCGCCACGGTGACCTACAACGACGCCCGCCGCTTCGGCTTCATGGATCTGGTCCCGAGCGCGGAGCTCGCGGCCTGCCGCCACTTCGCCCGGATGGGCGTGGAACCCCTCGACGGACTGACCGGGGCGGTGATCGCGCGGCTCTTCCGGCACAAGATCGCGCCGCTGAAGGCCGCCCTGCTCGACCAGCGCCTGATCGCGGGCCTCGGCAACATCTACGTGTGCGAGGCGCTGCACCGGGCGCGCCTGCATCCGGAGGCCCCGGCCGGGAGCCTCGCCCGGCCGGACGGGCGCCCGACGCCCGAGGCCAACGCCCTGGCCAAGGCGATCGTGCAGGTCCTCGAGGAGGCCGTGAAGGCCGGCGGCTCGACCCTGCGCGACTACGCCCACACGGACGGCAGCGCGGGCGCCTTCCAGCACGCCTTCCGGGTCTACGACCGGGTCGGCCTGCCCTGCAGCCGGCCGGGATGCGCCGGCGCGATCACCCGCATCGTGCAGGCCAACCGCTCGACCTTCTTCTGCGCCACCTGCCAGCCCCCGGGCTGAGCGCGCCGGCCGGCGCCTATCGCGCCGCGGAACGGCAATTTCGCCACAAACCCGACTAGGGTTAGAGCCCTCGACGTGCGCACCCGGTTGCGGGCAGCCGATCCCGGCCCGCGACGCGTGACGGGTCGCGCGGGCCCAGACAGGATCCCGATGTTCTTCCGCCGCTCAAAGACGCCCGCGCCCGAGACCACCGCGCAGGATCCGACGGACGAGCCCGCCCTGCCGCAGCGGCTGTCGCCGCGCTCGCCCGGCGAGGCGATCAAGCCGACGGTCGCGCCCCCGCCGCCGGAGAAGCCCGAGCGCGAGCGGAGCGGGCTCGTGGGCCTGATCAGCGGCGCCCTCACCTTCGCGGTCGTCATCGCCATCGCGGCGATGATCGGGATCACGCTGTTCCAGCGGCAGGTGCGCGAGCCGGGACCGCTCGCGGCCGACAAGGTCGTGGTCATCCCGACCCACAGCGGAACGGCCGAGATCGCCGAGACCCTCAAGCGCGAGGGCGTGATCGACCATACCGGCCTGTTCGAGTTCGCCGCCCGCTTCGGCGGCCGGCCGGCGCTGCGGGCCGGCGAGTACGTCTTCAAGGCGCACGCGAGCATCTCCGACGCGCTCGACACGATCGCCACGGGCCGGCAGGTCCAGCACGCCATCACCTTCCCGGAGGGCCTGACCTCCGAGCAGATCGTCAACCGCCTCAACGACAACGACGTGCTCGTCGGCGAGATCAACGAGATTCCCCCGGAGGGCTCGCTCCTGCCGGACACCTACAAGTTCGAGCGCGGCGCCACCCGGCAGCAGATCGTCAACCTGATGAAGGCCAAGCAGCGCGAGGTCCTGAACCAGATCTGGCTGCGGCGCAGCGCCGACGTGCCGGTGCGGACCCCGGCCGAGATGGTCACCCTCGCGTCGATCGTCGAGAAGGAGACCGGCCGCGCCGACGAGCGGCCCCGGGTGGCCGGCGTCTTCATCAACCGCCTCAACAAGCGGATGAAGCTGCAATCCGACCCCACGATCGTCTACGGGCTCGTGGGCGGGCGCGGCACCCTCGGCCGCGGCATCCTGCGCTCCGAGATCGACCGGCCGACCCCCTACAACACCTACGTGATCGAGGGCCTGCCGCCGGGCCCGATCGCCAATCCCGGCCGCGCCGCCCTGGAGGCGGTGGCCAACCCGTCCCGGACCAAGGATCTGTACTTCGTGGCGGACGGCACCGGCGGCCACGCCTTCGCCGATTCCCTCGAGGCGCACCAGCGCAACGTCGCCCGCTGGCGGGCGGTGGAGAAGAGCCGGCAGGCGCCGCCGGACGCCGTCGACAAGGTCGAGCCGGGCCCCGATCCGGCGACGCCCGGCCGCGCCTCGGCCTACGCGCCGGGCGGCGCCCCCGCGGGCAACGGGATCAACACCAACGCGGCCTTCGCCCTGGATACCGGCACGCCGGGCACGCGCGCCTTCGACGCCTCCGAGGGCACGCGCCTCGACCCGCTCAAGAACCGCACCTACGACCTGGGCTCGCCCAAGACGGTCCCGACCCTGAGCGAGCCGGCACCGGCGCCCCGGGGCCGCCGCTAGGCAGCGGCGCCGGCCGCGACGCCGTCGCGCCGGCCTCAGTGCGCCTTCGGATTCCGAGGACGCCGCGCCACGTCCGGAGGGCTGCCCGACAGGGAGGCCGCGATCTGGCGTCCCAGCTCATACAGCAGGGCCTCGAGCAGCGGCTGAACCCGAGCCGCCTCGTCGGGCCCGAGATCGCCGACCATTTCCCACAGGCGCATCGCGTAATCCGCCATCCGCTCGACCGCGGTACCCTGCTCGGCCGGGGCGCCGAGAAAGCCGGCCGGCGGCTCGAGCGGGCCGTCGATCCGGCTGTCGGTGATGTCGATCACGATGCCGCGGCCGTAGACGTGCCCGTCCGGGCGCCGCTCGAACCGGCCGCGCGCCAGGACCCAGCGCACGAGCCCCGGGGCGGGCACGATGCGGTGCTCCCAGGCGAAGAGGCCGCCTTCCTCGCGCACGCGGCGGCGCTCGCTCTGATCCCGGGCGAGATCCTCGGGGTGGAAGATCGCGGAGAGCTGCTCCCAGGAAATCCCCTCCGCCGCCTCGGCCTCGCTCAGGCCGAAGATCCGCGCCATCGTCGCATCGCCGCGCACCCAGCCCTCGTGCGGCGCATCCTCCCAGATGCCGACGCCCAGCGCGGACATCCCGAACGGCTTGAGCGCGGCCCACCCCAATACTGATCGCGGCATGCGCCATCCGAGGTCATGTGCAAACGTGCGAGATTTCGAGCACACCTTCACTGCCAAATGCAACGTCGGCCGCGCGACACGACAGCGGAAACGTGGCGAGCCCGACCGGGCGATGACGACGGGCGCGCGGCCGCGGTCACGGTCGCGGACAGCCATCCCCGGCCGGGCAAGGATCCCGGCGCGTCCCGGCCGCACCGCCCTACAGGGCCGAGCCTGCGGTCGCCTTGCACGGGTCGCGCGGTGCCGGTCGCGGCGCGACGGCGGCGACCGGCCTCTTCCCCTCGGAGAGATCCGTGCTACAGGCCCCGATCTTCGAGGAGACGGGGGTCGGCGTGGCCCAGATCGCGAGCATGACCGGTTTCGCCCGGACGGCGGGCAGTGCCGGACCGGTGCACTGGGCCTGGGAGGTCCGCAGCGTCAACGGGCGCGGCCTCGACGTGCGCACCCGCGTGCCGGCCGGCTACGACGGGCTCGGCGAGACCGCCCGCACCGCCCTGCAGAAGACCCTGACCCGCGGACAGTGCCAGCTGACGCTGACCCTCACCAAGCCGGAGACGACCGCGCGGGTGCGGATCAACGAGACGCTCCTGGCGAGCCTCGCCCAGGCGGTGGCCCGGGTGCCGGTCCCCGAGGGCGTGGCCCCCGCCACGATGGACGGGCTGCTCGGCGTGCGCGGCGTGATCGAGGTCGAGGACGAGGCGGCCGACACCGACACTCTCGCCCGGGATCTGGCCGCGGGCGTGGTCCAGCTGGTCGCGGATCTCGTCGAGGCCCGCCGCGCCGAGGGGCGCCAGCTCGAGCAGGTCGTCACCGGCCAGGTCGAGCGGATCGCCGCGCTGACCCAGGCGGCCGAGGAGAATCCGGCCCGCCAGCCCGAGGCCGTGCGGGCGCGCCTGGAGGCGGCCGTCGCGGCCCTCGGCGGCAGCGGCCTCGACCCGGACCGCCTGCACCAGGAGGCGATGCTGCTCGCCGGCAAGGCGGATGTCCGCGAGGAGCTGGACCGGCTCCGCGCCCACGTGGCGAGCGCCCGGGACCTGCTGGCGGCCGGCGGGGCGATCGGCCGGCGGCTGGACTTCCTGGCCCAGGAATTCGGCCGCGAGGCCAACACCCTGTGCGCCAAGGCCAACGATATAAGCCTGTCGCGGATCGGACTCGACCTGAAGGCCGTGGTCGAGCAGTTCCGCGAGCAGGTGCAGAACATCGAGTGATGCCGGGCACGATGCCGGATCGGGACGTGAGGATGCGGATGCGAAACGTCGGGGAGCCACGCGCATGACCGAGGCGGCCGGGAACGTCTCCGACTCGATCGCGCGGCGCGGGTTGATCCTGATCCTCTCCTCGCCCTCCGGGGCGGGGAAGACCACCCTGACGCGGGCGATCGCGCAGGATCCGAGCTGGGCGCTCGACCTGTCGATCTCGGTGACCACGCGGGGGCGGCGGCCCTCGGAGATCGACGGGCGGCACTACCACTTCATCGATCGCGAGGCGTTCGACGACCTGCGCAACCGCGACGACCTGCTCGAATGGGCCGAGGTCCACGGCAACTTCTACGGCACGCCCCGGCGGCCAGTGGAGAAGGTGCTCGGCTCCGGCCGGGACATGATCTTCGACATCGACTACCAGGGCACGCGGCAGGTTCGCTCCAAGCTCGCCCAGGACGTGGTGACGGTCTTCATCCTGCCGCCCAGCATGGCCGAGCTGCGCCAGCGCCTGGAGCGCCGGGCGGAGGATTCCGCCGAGACGATCGAGAAGCGTCTCGCCAACGCCCGGACGGAGATCCAGCGCTGGGTCGAGTACGACTACGTCATCGTCAACGACGACCTGCAGAACGCCTTCCGGGCCCTCCAGGGGATCCTGGCGGCCGAGCGTCTCCGGCGGGCGCGCCGCACCGGACTCGCCCCCTTCGTCGAGGGCCTGCTGGCCGAGACGCCGTGATCCGGCCCTAGCGACGGATCAGCACGACGCCGCCGATCAGGAGCGCGATCCCGAGGAGGCGCGGCAGGTCGACGGGCCGCTGCGCGAGGCCGAGCAGGCCGGCGTGGTCGAACAGCACCGAGGCGAGCATCTGGCCCGTGACCAGGAGGGCGAAGAAGGTCGCGGCGCCGAGCTTCGGGACGAGCAGGATCGCGAGGCCGATGAACACCGCGCCGAACAGGCCGCCGCTCCAGGTCCACCACGGGATCCGCTCCGCCGCGCCGGCGGTCGGCACCGGGTCGCGCAGGGCGGCGGCGAGGAGCGCCATGCAGGCGAGACCGACCGCGTAGCTGGAGACGCCCGCCCAGGACGCCGAGTCGAGGCCCGCGCGCAGATTCGCGTTCAGGATCTGCTGCAGGACGAGGCCGGCGCCCGCCAGCACGGCGAGCAGGGCGGAGAGCGCGAAGGCGAGCATTGCGGGACGGACCTCTCAGTCGGGACGGCGGGCGGCATTGACGCCCGTCCCGGCCGGTGCCGTCAAACGCCGCGCCGGCCCGCGTCCATGCGTTCCGGCATGCCGAGTCCCGCCCGTCGCGACTTCCGCGGCGTCGCGGCTGATGGTCCATCCGGGGGAGAGCGCGACGCCCTCGGCGGCGCCCGAACGGCTCAGGCAGCGGCCGGCAGGTCCGGGACCGGGCAGAGCCACGCGCGCATCGCCGCGAAGGTCGACACGGCCGCGCCGGTGAGCGCGGCCTCCGCGGCCGGGTCGTCGCCGAACGCGTCCAGGCGCGCGCGGAAGGCGGCCCACATCGCCCCCGCGGCGGGCCCGTGCGCCCGGTAATAGGCGAGCCCCGCGCCGGAGAATCCGTGCAGGCCGGCGATGTGCCGGCCGATCAGCTGCCCGCCGAGGGTCGATCCCTCCAGCACGTAGAGCGCGCCCGTGGCGGCGGCCGGCCCGTGGAGAGCCGGAGCGGCCGGCCGCGGGAGCGCCGCGACCGCGTCCGGACGGAGGCCGAGATGGTCGAGATCGGCCGCGAGGAGCGCGAGACGGCGCCGCGGCGCCAGGAACGGCTCGTCGGCGAGTCCCGATCCGATGGCCGCCTCCCAGACCGCGTGGAAGCCGTAGAGGCGCCCCAGCAGGTCCCGGTAGCCGTCGAGCGTCGCCACCCGCGCCTGCCAGTCGAGGGACACCTCCAGCGCCCGGTGGGCCGGATCGGTCGCGGCGCGCAGCCGCGCGTGCAGGCCGTCGCGGGACCTCACGCGGTGATCGTGAAGCAGGCGCCGGGATTGTTGGCGACGGTGAGCTTGGCGTTGATCTGGTCGAGCATCGCCCGGATCAGTTTCATGCCGAGGCCCGAGCCCTTGCTCCGCGCCTTGGCGTCGGCCCAGTCGTCGGGCAGGCCGGCCCCGTCGTCGCAGACGCGCAGCTGGACCTCGCCGGGGCCGGAGGCCGAGACGCTGACCTCGACACGGCCGCCGCCGGCCGGGTTCGCCGCGTACTTGAAGGCGTTGGTGACGAGTTCCGTGGCGATCAGCGAGAGCGCCACCGCCTTGCGGTAGGGCACCATCAGGCCGGGCTCCGCCGACATGTCGACCGCGTGCCCGTCGCCGGCCAGCCCCGCGAGGTCGTTGCACAGGCTCTCGATGGTCTGGCCGAGATCGACCTCGTCGAACCGATCCGCCTGGTACAGGCTGTCGTGCACCCGCGCGACGCTCATCACCCGCGCGGAGGTGTCGGCGAAGGCCTGCCGGGCCTCGCCGTCGGCGATCTGGCGCCGCTGCATCTGCAGGAAGGCCGAGACGATCTGCAGGGAGTTCTTGACCCGGTGGTCGATCTCCCGCGTGAGGAGATCCTTCTGCTCGAGCAGGCGCTCCTTCTCGGCGAGCAGGCCGGTGAGTTCGTCGATCTTGCGCCGCTGGCGCAACACGACGCCCTCGACCGCCTCGGCCAGGGAGCCGGCGAGCTGGACCTGCCATTCCGCGAAGGGCGCGGCGAAGCCGGTGCGCTCCTCGACCCAGCGCTCGAACGAGCGGCGGGGCAGCACCGCCACGGGACCGCTTCCGGCGAGGACGGGCTTGCGCGGGTCGCCGCCCCACGTGACCGTGCTGGGCACCTCGGGCCGGAACCACACCAGCAGGTTCTCGCGCGAATCGTCCACGAAGGCCGAGAGCAGGCCGCTGGCGATCTCGCGATGCGGCCCGGTCTCCGGATAGTCGGCGCTGAAGCTGTCGCTGCTGTAGACGACCTCGCCCTCCGGCACGCGCGCCCGCAGCCAGCCCGCGATCGCCGCCACCATCTCGGCCGGCGGCGTCCGTCCGATCAGCGTGACCCGCTCGCCGGAGACGATGCCGGCGCCGGTGGCGCTGAACAGGTCGAGCAGCGTCGTCGTCCCGGCGGTCAGGGCGGCGACGAAGTCGTCGGATCGGGTCAGGCCGCGCACGAGGCGTCCCTCGACGTCGAGATGCGCCTGCCGCTCGGCCCAGAGCCGGCGCGACTCGATTTCCTCCACCCGCATGGCGAAGGCGTCGGTGAGCACCGTGGCGGCCGCGCGCGTCTCCGGCGTGACGTAGTGCGGGCGGCGATGGTGACCGATCATCAGGCCCCAGAGCCGTCCCTCGACCATGATCGAGATCGACATCGAGCCGTTCACGCCGAGGTTGCGCTGGTACTCCAGGTGGATCGGCGAGAGCGTGCGGTGCTGGGCGAAGGTCAGGTCGATCGGGCCGTTTCCGGCCCCGGGCGCCGCGACCAGCCCGACCGGGACGCTGTCGCGGTCGATGACGAAGCGGCTCTTGGCCTTGGTGTAGAGGGCCCGGGCCTGGGCGGGAATGTCGGAGGCGGGAAAGCGCAGGCCCAGCAGGCTGCGCGACCAGCCGGGCACCTTGTCCTCCGCCACGGCCTCGCCGTTCCAGTCCACGTCGAAGCGGTAGACCAGCACCGCCTCGAACCCGGTGAGGGCGCGGATCTCGAGGGCCGCGATCCGGGCGGCCTCCGCCAGGGTTCCGGCCTCGCGCAGGCGCCCCACGGCGAGTTCGGTGTCGACTTGGCTCGCCGTGGCGAAATCGTCGGCCGAATCCGGCTCCAGCTCGAGCTCGACGATGACGCGGCCGGCATGGGCGTGGGCGACGGCGTGGTAGGCGGCGCCGCGGTCCGGGATGGTCAGGGTCCGGCGCATGGAGGCGCCGTCGGTGAGTGTCCCGCTCGCGAGCCGGGCGCGGATCGCCGCGACGAACTCCGCCGGCAGCACGTCCGCCAGGGGCCGGCCCGCCAGCGGCGGCTCGATCGGGTCGATGATCTCGCCGACATTGGCCGAGTAGGCCGCGACCAGGAGAGTTCCGGCATCGGCCGCGAGCATCACGGCGTTGGGCTGGATCGAGCCCGGAATGTGGATCGGCTCGCGCTCGCAGATGCTGGCATCCACGGGCTCGGCGCGCACCCGCTGGCCGATCGCCGCCAGGACCGCCTCGCGCGACAGGTCGGCCCCGAGGCTCTCGACGGGATCGATGGTCAGCCACGTCACGGGGCGCAGGCCGCCGATCTGGCCGTGACGCATGTGGATCCGGGCCCGGAGCGGCTGCGGCAGCCGGCCGAAGACGTAGTCGAAGGTCTCGTCCAGGGCACCGCGGCGCGCGCCCGCCAGGAACCGGCCGCGGAAGCTCGGCACGTTCGTGCCGGGCATCACGTCGCGGAAATAGTCGCGCCCGAGGACGGCCTCGCGCGACAGCCCGGAGATCGCGCTCGCGCCCTCGCTGAAGGCCACGACGGTGCCGGCCGGGTCGAGGCCGATCACGCCCTGGTCCAGGCGGTCGAGCGCGTCCGGCGCGATGGCGTCGAGATCGACGTCCGTATCGGGGATCTGACTGGGCGGCATCAGGAACGAAACCGGCGTATTCAGCGGGGTATGGCGACCGAAATGGCCGAGCGCAATGCTTGTGATATCGGCAAGATCAACGCCTCAGCTTCTCTGTATCATCTTAGACATAATACTAGTCAGCCCTTCTTCAACCGTAGGATGATATACCGGCCGGTCTTGCACGGCCTGGGCCGTTTTCTCGTCGGCGACGGCGTAGGTGAGCAGGTGCGCGAGGTGTTCCACCGCCGGCCCGAGCATCTCGCCGCCGAGCAGTCGCCCGGACCGATCGGCCCAGATCCGCATGCCGCCGCGGTTCAACCCCTCCACGCGGGCGCGCCCCTGATCCGAGAAATCCAGGGCGCCGACAATCCGTCGATCGTCCTCCGGGTCGTAGGGCGCGCCGATCACCGCCGCCTGGGGATGGGTGAAGACCATCGCGAGGCGCGTCCACGGCTCCGGGGTCGCGACCGGGCGGCCCGCCGCGAGGGCTGCCGCGTTGGCACCCGCGATCCCACCCTGGCGGCTCGCCTCGTGCAGCACCGGCCTCCAGCCGTCGACGTCGCCCGCGATCAGGATCGGTGCCCCCGCGCAGACGAGGCTGCGCCGGTCGAAAGCCGGCAGGCCCTCGGGCTCGAGGCATAGACCGGTCGCCTCGAGCCGGAGGGCCTCCAGATTGGGAGAACGGCCGGCGGCGGCCAGCACCCGCGCCGCCCGCGTGGTCCGCTCGCGGCCGGCGCGGTCGGTCCAGTGGAGACACACGCCGTCGCCTTCCGGAACGGCCTTCCGAAGCTCGGCGCCGAGGTGGAGATCCAGCTCCGCGCCGAAGATCGCGGCGGCCTGCCCGGCGAGGTCGGGCTCGGTCAGGCCGGCGACGGTGTCGCCCGCGTCGATCACCGTGACGGCGACGCCGAGCCGCGCCATCGCCTGCGCGATCTCGATTCCGACGGCTCCGGCACCGAGGACCGCCAGCGAAGCCGGGAGGTCGGGGATCTCGAAGAGGATGTCGGTGGTGAGGACGAGCGCGCCGAGGCCGCGCAGAGGCCCGGGGACGATCGGGCTCGATCCCGTGGCGATGACCGCCGCCCGGAAGCGGATCCGGGTCGCGTCGTCGACCAGGAGGGTACGGTCGTCCTCGAACCGGGCCGTGCCGTCGAGGCGCTCGCCGTCGGGGAGATCGTCGAGGCCGTCGAGGACACTGCCGACGAACCGGTCGCGCTCCGCGCGGAGGCGCCGCAGCACGGCGGGCCCGTCCACCGCGACCTCCGGAACCCGGATGCCGAACAGGTCCGCGGTGCGCGCCGCGTGGGCGGCAGCGCCCGCGGCGATCAGGAGCTTCGAGGGCATGCAGCCGACCCGCGCGCAGGTCGTCCCGCCGGGCCCGCGCTCGATCAGCACCGAACGCGCCCCAGCCGCCGTCGCGGCGCGATGGGCCGCGATGCCGGCGGTCCCGGCACCAATCACCGCCACGTCGTAGTCGAGTTCGCGCATCAGCATCCCGGACCGTCCGCCGGGGCCAAAGCGTCACGGCTCAGGTTCGTTCCGCCTGCGCGCTCACGTCTCAGCCCGACCTGCACCGGCCGGAGCCCCGCGCCGGCCCGCCCGGGCGGCGCGGAGCCGGGATGTCAGGCGCTGCGGCCGGGGGCCGTCCCGCCGAGGTGGAAGACCCGGTGCGGGATCAGCTCGCCGCGCTCCACTTCGCCCACGGCGACCAGGATGCCGGCGCAGGTCGCGAAGGCCTTGCCCTCGACGGGGGCGTCGCGGCCCCGCAGGATGACCGGCTGCCCCCGCATCAGGCGCAGGCCCAGATCGCGCGACACCGCGACCTCCGGGATGGAGTCGAGGGCCGTCTCCACGGGGCGCAGGTAGGCGAGGGCGGCCTCGGGGCTGCCGTCGGTCAGGGCCGAGACCGCGCAGGCCTCGGCCTCCGAGAAGGGCCCGACGCGGGTCCGGCGCAGGGCGGCTACGTGGCCGTAGCAGCCGAGCATCCGCCCGAGGTCGCGGGCCAGCGCCCGCACGTAGGTGCCCTTGCCGCACTCGGCCTCGATCACAGTGCGCTCGCCGTCGTGCTCGACCACCGCGAGCCGGTCGATCTGCACCGGCCGGGCGACCAGCTCCACGGTCTCGCCTTCGCGGGCGAGGTCGTAGGCACGCTCGCCCTGGATCTTGATGGCGGAGTAGCGCGGCGGGACCTGCTCGATCGCCCCCACGAAGGCCGGCAGCGCCGCCTCGACCGCCGCCCGGTCCGGGCGGGCATCGCTCGTCGCGACGGGGCGCCCCTCGGCATCGTCGGTGTCGGTCTCGATGCCCCACTGGACGGTGAACCGGTAGGCCTTGCGGCCGTCCATCACGAACGGGACGGTCTTGGTCGCCTCGCCGAGGGCGATCGGCAGGATGCCGGAGGCCAGCGGGTCGAGGGTGCCGGCATGGCCGGCCTTCTTGGCGTTGAAGGCGCGCTTCACCACCGCGACCGCGTGCGTCGAAGTCATGCCGACATGCTTGTCGAGGATCACCCAGCCCGAGACGTCCCGGCGCTTCGGCCGGTCGGGACGCGGCCCGCGCTGAGGACGGCGCCCCTCCGGCCCGCGGCGCTCAGCGCTCGGCAGGGGAGCCTGGCGCTCGGCCGGCGGCAAATCTTCCATGGAAACCGTCATGTCCGCGTGTCCCCCGGGGTCGATGCCCCGTCCCTTTCTGCTTGGTATCGGGACTCAATGCCCCGTCCCGGTCTCCGGTTCGTCGTCCTCGGGCGCGGAGTCGAGGTCGCGCTGGACCCGCTCGTCCCGCAGCAGCCTGTCGATGCGCGCCGCCTCGTCGAAGGTCTCGTCCCGCCGGAACCGCAGCTCCGGCGCGAATTTCAGGTTCACCCGTCGGGCCACCGCCTGGCGCAGCACCTTCCGGTGGCGCTCCAGAGCGGCGATCACAGGCGCCTCGTCGAGGCCGCCGAGCGGCATCACGTAGGCGGTAGCGAGCTTCAGGTCCGGCGACATCCGCACCTCCGGCACGGTCACGACATGCGTGCCGAGCACCGGATCCTGGATGTCGCCCCGCTGGAGCACCTCGGCGAGCGCGTGCCGCACGAGTTCGGCCACGCGCTGCTGGCGCTGCGAGGGGCCGGTGGAGGTCGGTTTCTGAGCCATTCTGTCTCGGGCCGGCCCGCCGGAGCGGTCGGCGCACGTCCTGAAAAAGAAAAGACGGCCGCGGCAGGTGCCGCGGCCGCCCTGTCCGGATGAGTCCGGAGCGTCAGAGGGTGCGGCGGATCTCCTCGACCCGGTAGCACTCGATCACGTCGCCCGCGCGCATGTTCTCGAAGTTCTCGAAGGCCATGCCGCACTCCTGGCCGGAGGTGACTTCCTTCGCGTCGTCCTTGAACCGCTTGAGCGTCTTGAGCTTGCCCTCGTGGATCACGACGCTGTCGCGGATCAGGCGGACATGGGCGCCCCGCTCCACGATGCCGTCGGTGACGCGGCAACCCGCGACCTTGCCGACCTTCGAGACCTCGAAGACCTCCTGGATCGTGGCCTCGCCCAGACGCTCCTCGCGCAGCGTCGGCGGCAGCATCCCCGACAGCGTGGCTTTGATGTCGTCCACGAGGTCGTAGATGATGTTGTAGTACCGGATCTCGATGCCGGCCCGCTCGGCGGCCTCGCGGGCCTCCTTGTGGGCGCGCACGTTGAAGCCGATGACGACCGCCTTCGAGGCCTGCGCCAGGGTGATGTCCGACTCGGTGATGCCGCCGACACCGGCCAGAAGGATGCGGGCCGCGACCTCGTCGTTGCCGAGCTTCTCCAGCGCGCCCGAGATCGCCTCGACCGAGCCCTGCACGTCGCCCTTGATGACGACCGGCAGCTCCTTGCGGCCGGCACCTTCCTTGAGGTCGCGCATCATGTCGACCAGCGAGCGGTTGGCACCGCCGGTCCGCGCGTTCTGGCGCTCGCGCTTCTGACGGGCGCGGTACTCGGTGACCTCGCGGGCGCGGGCCTCGCTCGGCACCACGATCACACGGTCGCCGGCGTCCGGCGTGCCGTTGAAGCCCAGCACCTCGACCGGAACCGAGGGGCCGGCGTACTGCACGTTCTCGCCCAGATCGTCGATCAGGGCGCGCACACGGCCCCACTCAGCGCCCGCCACGACGATGTCGCCGGTGAACAGGGTGCCGCGCTGGACCAGAACCGTAGCCACAGGGCCGCGGCCGCGGTCGAGCTGGGCCTCGATGACCGTGCCCTCGCCGTCGCGCTTCTCGTTCGCGCGCAGATTCATGATCTCGGCCTGGATCTGGATACCCTCCAGAAGCTGCGGCAGGCCGGCGCCGGTCTTGGCCGAGACCTCGAACTCGAGGGTCTCACCGCCCATCGACTCGACCTGGATGTCGTGCTGCAGCAGCTCCGTCCGGACCCGCTCCGGCTTGGCATCCGGCTTGTCGATCTTGTTGACCGCGATGATCATCGGGACACCCGCCGCCTTGGCGTGCTGGATGGCCTCAATGGTCTGGGGCATCACGCCGTCATCGGCCGCGACCACGATCACCACGATGTCGGTGACCTTGGCGCCGCGGGCGCGCATCGACGTGAACGCCGCGTGGCCGGGCGTGTCGATGAAGGTGATCATGTCGCCGGACGGCGACGCGACCTGATAGGCGCCGATGTGCTGGGTGATGCCGCCGGCCTCGCCCTCGACCACGTTCGCCTTGCGGATCGCGTCGAGCAGCGACGTCTTGCCGTGGTCGACGTGTCCCATGATGGTGACCACCGGCGGACGGGGATCGAGATCCTCCTCCAGATCCGGCTCGTCGGAAGACAGGCCCTCCTCGACGTCGGACTCGGCGACGCGGCGCACCGTGTGGCCGAGCTCCTCGGCGATGAGCTGGGCGGTGTCCGAGTCGATCACGTCGGTGATCTTGTGGATCTGGCCCTGCTTCATCAGCAGACGGATCACGTCCACGGCCCGCTCCGACATGCGGTTGGCGAGTTCCTGGATGGTGATCGTCTCGGGGATTGTCACCTCGCGGGACAGCTTCTCCTTCTGCTCCACGTGGCCGCGGCCGCTCATCCGCTGCTGGCGGCGGCGGAACGAGGCGACGGAGCGCGTGCGCTCTTCCTCGCCCGAGGTCGCGTTGGCGATGGTCAGGCGGCCGCGGTTCCGGTCGCCGCCCGGAGATTTCGGGGTCTTCGGCGGCGCGATGATCTTGAGCGGCATGCCGGGACGGCGGATCACCCGCTTGGTCTCGGACTCGTCCTCGTTGGTCTGGGCGCCGCGACCGGCGGGGCGCGCCGCGGCCGCCGCGCCGGCGGGACGCGCGGCGGTCGCCGGCGTCGCGCTCTTCTCGGGCTCGGGCGCCGGGGCCGGACGGGCCATGAAGTTGAGGTCGCGTGGCTTGCGCGAATCGGCCGTGATGGTCTTGCGCGGCTCGCCCGTGGAGGGGCGCGGCGTCAGCGGCGGGCGCGGCGCGGCCGGAGCCGCAGCGGGCGCCGCCGGACGCGCGGCGGCCGGACGGGCCGCCTCGGGTTGGCGGGCCGGCGCGGCCGCAGGGCGCGCGGGCGCCGCGGCGGGACGGGCGGCGGCCGGCTGGGCCGGCGCCTCGGCCGGGCGGGCCGGCGTCGCGACAGGTGCAGCGGCAGCGGGTGCGGGCGCAGCGGCCTGCGCCTCGGCGGCCTTGGCGGCCTCAGCCGCCGCGGCGGCGGCGGCCGCAGCCGCGGCTTTGCGCTCCTCGTCCTCGCGACGGCGGGCCTCGGCGGCCTCGCGCTCGCGGCGGGCCTGCTCCTCGGCCTCGCGGCGGCGCGCCTCGGCTTCCGCCTCGGCCTTCCGACGGGCCTCGGCCTCGCGGCGCTGGGCGTCGGCGAGGGCGGCGGCGCGGGCGGCGCTCTCCTGCTCGCTCAGGGTGCGCAGGACGACGCCCGAGGCGGCGCGCTGCGCCGGACGCGGCGGCTGCGCCGTCGGTGCGGGGGCCGCCGGGCGCGGTGCGGGCGCAGGCTCACGGGCGGGGGCGGCCGGTGCCGCACCGATGACGCGGCGCTTCACCGTCTCGACCACGACCTGCTTGGAGCGGCCATGGGAGAAGCTCTGACGCACGGTGCCCGCCTCGATCGGCCGCTTGAGGGAGAGCGGCTTCGGGGAAGTCCGATTCAGAGTCTTGTCGCCCGGGTTGTTCGTATCGCTCATTCAGCCTGAACCCTGAGGGTTTCCATCGTCCCGTGAACCGACACCCGGTGGCGCCGGTCAAAATAGTCCTGCGTCGTCAACGTGAGGCTTCGTCGACCCCGCCGATTCGGGCTGGATCGGGCTCCCCGGTCGCCGCGGCGGCGCCCTCGAAGGAGCGTAGCCGACGCCAACGCGACAGGCAGCCGGCGGCTCCGGCTCCTGCGACGAGCGCAGCGTGTATCACATGATCCCGACCTAAGGCCATGTCCAATTCGTCCTCGGACAGGTCATCGATGATCGGGATCCTTGACATGGCGTCACCGTGGCGCCTGTGCAAGGCCGACGCGATCTTCCGCCGGCCGTCCGGACTCGCCTCGGCGGCGTGAATCACCGCGATGGCGCCGGGCTGGCCGCCGATCGCCGCCTCGACCTTCGAGAAGCCCGCGACCACGCAGCCCGCCTTGTTGGCCATGGCGATGGCCTGCCGCAGGTCCTCCCGGAGTCCCGCGACGATCCGGTCCGGCAGGTCGGGTGCGGCCGGTGTCGGCCCCTTGAACGCCCGCGCGAACAGGTTCTTGCGCACCGCGGTGGCGACCGCCTCGCGGCGGGCGCTGACCCAGGCGCCGCGGCCCGGCAGCTTGGCACGCAGGTCGGGCACGACGCTGCCGTCCGGCCCGCGCACGAACCGGATCATCGCGTCCGGCGCCTGCGCGACGCGCGTGACGATGCAGGTCCGCTCGGGCAAGCGGCGGCCGGGGCCGGCATCGAGCCCCCCGGCCTCCAGCCCGTCCTCGGGCGGGGTCGTGTCGACCGCGACCATCGCGCCTCCGCCGGCTCTCGGCTCAGGCCTCGGCCTGCGCGGGGGCGGTCTCTTCGCCCTCGGCCGCCTCGGCACCCTCCTCGGCCCCTTCCTCGGTCTCCGGCTCCGGCAGAGCCTCGATCCAGCCGGCCTTCAGGCGGGCGGCCATGATCAGGGCCTCGGCCTCGGCGCGGGACAAGTCGAACCCGTCGAGGTAGCCGGCGTGGCGCACGGCGTCGGGACCGCGGCCCTCGGTGTAGCCGACGAGGTCGTCGGTGGCGCAGCCCGCCAAGTCCTCGACGGTCTTCACGTCGTTCTCGCCGAGCGCGACCATCATGGGCGTGGTGATGCCCTCGATCTCGCGCAGCTCGTCGGACACGCCGAGCTCGGTGCGGCGGGCGTCGTGCGCCTGCTCGATCCGGGCGAGGTGGTCCTGGGCGCGGGCCTGGATCTCGGTCCCAGTCTCCTCGTCGAGCCCCTGGATGCCGGAGAGCTCCTGGATGTCGACGTAGGCGATCTCCTCGACGTTGCGGAAGCCTTCCGCCGCGAGCAGCTGGCCGACCGTCTCGTCGACGTCGAGCGCCTCCATGAACACCTGGGTCCGCTCGGCGAACTCCTTCTGGCGGCGCTCCGATTCCTCGGCCTCAGTCAGGATGTCGATGTCCCAGCCGGTGAGCTGCGAGGCGAGGCGCACGTTCTGGCCCCGGCGGCCGATCGCCAGCGAGAGCTGGTCGTCCGGCACCACCACCTCGATGCGGTCGGCCTCCTCGTCGAGCACCACCTTCACCACCTCGGCGGGCTGGAGGGCGTTGACGATGAAGGTCGCCTCATCCTCCGACCACGGGATGATGTCGATCTTCTCGCCCTGGAGCTCGCCGACGACGGCCTGAACGCGCGAGCCGCGCATGCCCACGCAGGCGCCGACGGGGTCGATGCTGCCGTCGCGGGAGATCACCGCGATCTTGGCGCGCGAGCCCGGATCGCGGGCCACCGCCTTCACCTCGACGATGCCGTCGTAGATCTCCGGCACTTCCTGGCCGAACAGCTTGGCCATGAACTGCGGGTGCGAGCGCGACAGGAAGATCTGCGGCCCGCGCACTTCCGAGCGCACGTCGAACAGGTAGGAGCGGATGCGGTCGCCCGGCCGGAAGGTCTCGCGCGGGATCATCTCGTCCCGTCGGACGATGCCCTCGCCGCGGCCGAGATCGACGATGACGTTGCCGTACTCGACGCGCTTCACGATGCCGTTGAGGATCTCGCCGATGCGGTCCTTGTACTCGTCGAACTGGCGGGCGCGCTCGGCGTCGCGGACCTTCTGGACGATGACCTGCTTGGCCGACTGGGCGGCGACGCGGCCGAAATCGAAGGGCGGCAGGGTGTCGGAGATCACGTCGCCGACCAGCGCGCCCGGGTTGTAGCGGCGGGCCTGGTCGAGGGTGATCTCGCGGGCGTCGTTCTCCACCTGATCGACGACCAGGAGGTGGCGCGAGAGGCGGAGCGCCCCGGTCTTCGGGTCGATCTCGGCGTGAACGTCGGTCTCGGCGCCGTAGCGGGAGCGGGCGGCCTTGGCGATCGCCTCCTCCATCGCGTCGATCACGATGGAGCGGTCGATCACCTTCTCGCGGGCGACCGCGTCGGCGATCTGGAGGAGTTCGAGCCTGTTGGCGCTGACGACGGCCATCGGTGTCGGTCCTTCTCTTCCGTCAAATCTTCGGGCCGGCCGCCGGGCAGCCGACGCGGGGGTCTCAGTGCAGGGAATCGCGGTCCTTGAGCCGGGACGCCTTGGTCACGACCGGCTTCTTGGGGCCGGTTCGGGCCTGTTTCTGGGGCTTGGCCGCGGGGCTGGCCTTCCGGGGCCCCTTTGGCTGGAAGGGCGCCCGCGCAGGCGACGACGCGCTCTCCGCGGCGACCTCTTCGTCCTCGGCCTCTTCGGCCTCGTCGGCCTCGTCCGCGGCGGGCGGCCCGCCGCGGCGGAGCGATTCGCGGATCAGCTCGTCGGTGAGGACGAGATGGGCCTCGGCGAGGTCCTTCAGCGGCAGGTCGATGCGGCTCGGCAGCCCTTCCTTCACGTCGGGCAGGTCGATCGGGACGGTCGTCCCCGTCGGATCGGGCGCGCCCAGGATGCCGCGGAACCGCTTGCGCCCGTCCAGCGGCGGGCTCAGCTCGACCTTCGCCTCGTAGCCCGCCCAGCGGGCGAAGTCCGAGACCCGGACCAGCGGCCGGTCGATGCCGGGCGAGGACACTTCGAGGTTGTAGGCGCCGCCCACCGGATCGTCGACGTCGAGGATCGGCGAGATCGCGCGGCTCACCGCCTCGCAATCGTCGATCGTGAAGGTGCCGTCCGGCCGCTCCGCCATGATCTGCACGGTGCAGCCGTTGACGTTGGACATCCTCACCCGGACCAGCCGGAAGCCGAGGCCCGCGAGCGGCCCCTCGATCGCCTGCGCGACGCGCGCGGCGACCCCGGCCTCGCGGACGAGGCGCTTCTCGGACAGATCCGCTTCAATCTCGGACGACATGGATGTTCAGCGCGCAACCTTCGCGGCGTCCTGCCTGGCCGCCCGCGGCGTGGGGCCTCGTGCGGCGAGAGGGTGTGCGGCGAAAAAAAAGAGCGGACCCGGTGGGGCCCACTCCCGAACCGCAGCCTCTCGACTGCCATCAGAACTGTTGAGAGCTAGATAGCGGTCCCGCGCCCGGAGCGCAAGGCGGATCCGTCGCACGGCGCCACCCTGTCCTTCCCGATCCTGGCCGCATCCTGAGGTGCCGGAGCGCTGCGGAGGCCTCGAAGGAGGATTCCAGATACCGCTGAGAGCCCCGGAAGTCGCCTTCGAGGCTCGCTGCGCTCGCACCTCAGGATGAGGGGATTGGCTAGAGATCGGCCGCGCTTCAGCCGCTCCTCGGCACACGCCCCTCGAGCGGATAGGCCGGATCGTTGTAGCCCGGCGTGGTCGGGTGGCCGGCGGCGACGAATCCGTCGACGAGGGCCTCGTCCTCCGGCGTGAAGGCGTAGTCGAGGGCGCCGAGATATTCCTGCCACTGCGCCTCCGTCCGCGGCCCGGCGATGACACCGGTGACGAGGCGGTTGTTCAGCACCCAGGCGGTGGCGAACTGGCCGGCCGTGATGCCGCGGGCCTCGGCGTGCTCCTTCAGGGTCCGGGCGATGCGCAGGGATTCCGGGCGCCACTCGGTCTGCATCATCCGGGCGTCCTGGCGGCCGGCGCGGGACTCGGCCGGCGGCGGCGTGTCGGGATCGTACTTGCCGGTGAGCACGCCGCGGGCGAGCGGCGAGTAGGGCACGACGCCGAGCCCGAAATGCGCGCAGGCCGGCAGGTGCTCGGTCTCGGGCATCCGGTTGAAGGCGTTGTAGTAGGGCTGGCTCACCACCGGCCGGTCGATCCCGGCCTCGTCGCAGAGCCGGCAGATCTCGGCGACCCGCCAGGACCGGTGATTCGAGACGCCGAAATGGCGGATCTTGCCCGCCCGCACGAGGTCGGCGATCGCCCGGACCGTCTCGGCGAGCGGCGTGTCGTGGTCCTCCTTGTGGAGGTAGTAGACGTCGATGACATCCGTGCCGAGGCGGCGCAGGCTGTCCTCGGCGGCCCTCATCACGTGGACCCGCGAGAGGCCGCGGTCGTTGACGCCGGGCCCGGTCGGGTTGGCGACCTTGGTGGCCAGGACCCAGGCGTCGCGCTCGGCCTTGATCGCCCGGCCGGTGATCTCCTCCGACCGGCCCTCCGTGTAGACGTTGGCCGTGTCGATGAAGTTGATCCCGGCCTCCCGGGCGCTGGCGACGACGCGGCCGGCCGTGGCCTCGTCGGTGGGGCCGCCGAACATCATCGTGCCGAGGCAGATCGGCGAGACCTTGAGGCCGGAGCGGCCGAGCGTGCGGTACTGCATGGGATCCTTCCAACCTCCGTCGTCCCGCTATCTCGCCGCGGGAACGGCGCGGTCAACCACAACACAGGTCAACGCCGCCCTGTAACCTGCGCCCGCCCGCGGCGAACCGACCCGTGACGGCACCGATGGCCCGGGCAGCCGTTCCCGCCGGTGGCCCGTTCCGCCGGCGCGGCGCCGTCGTCCACCGCGAAGCTTCCGTTCGGACCCATGATCGATCGCTTGGCCGCTCACCTCGGCATCCCGCTCCCCTGGCTCGACCGGGCCGGCCGTCTCTCCTGGCTGAAGCTCGCGGTGTTCGCGGGCTGCGTCGCGCCCGCGCTCTACCTCGCGGCCGCCTACCGGCTCGACGCCCTCGGGGCGAAGCCGATCACCGCCCTGATCCACGCCACCGGCGAGTGGGCCGTGCGCTTCCTGCTCTTCTCGCTGGCGATCTCGCCGCTGCGGCGCCTCGCGGACTGGCCGAAGGTCATCGTCGTGCGGCGCATGCTCGGCGTCACCGTCATGGCCTACGCGGTGGCCCACCTCACCCTCTACGCCGTCGACCAGAATCTGATCCTCACCAAGGTGATCTCGGAGATCGCGCTCCGGCTCTATCTGACGATCGGCTTCGTAGCCCTGGTCGGCTTGATCGCCTTGGGGTTGACCTCCACGGACGCGGCGATCCGCAATCTCGGCCCGAACTGGAACCGCCTGCACCGCCTCACCTACACGATCGCCGTGGCGGCCCTGGTCCACTACTTCCTGCAGTCAAAGATCGATGTCACCGACCCGGTCTTCTCGGCCGGCCTGTTCCTGCTGCTGATGGGCTGGCGTGTGATGCGGCGCTTCCGGTGGCCGGAGCGGCCCTGGTCGCTCCTCCTCCTGGCGATCGTCGCCGGGCTCGCGACCGCCGGGCTGGAAGCCGCCTGGTACGGCCTCGCCAGCGGTGTTCCGGCCAACCTCGTCCTCGCCGCCAACCTGGACTTCTCCGGCCCGATCCGGCCGGCCTGGTGGGTGCTGGCCGTCGGCCTGTCGTTCCCGCTCGTGGCGCTCGCGCGCGGCCCGCAGGCCCGCACCGCCGGCCCGGCATCGCGCGGGCAACCGGGCCCCACGCCCCGCCGGGACGCTGTCCGGAGTGCCGTGCGGGAGCCTGTCCGGGAGCCCTTGTCGCCGCCGGCGTGATGCCGCAGAACCCGCTCCCGGTCCTCCGCCGCCGGCGGCCCCGGGCCCAGCGGAGCTTTCGAGACGCCATGCGCGGCACGCCTCTCCTGATCGCGGGCTTGCTCGCGCCGAGCCTCGCCTTCGCGACGCCCCCCGCAACCCCGCCCGCGAAGCCGGCCGCCAAGGCCGCGCCCGCCGCGCCGCCCTTGGCCGCCGCGCCGGCCGCCGCGGCCTGCACGCCGCCCGAGCCGCCGCCGGCCTCCGCGCGCCCGGCCAAGCCGGCGCTGCCGCCGAAGCCCGCCTGCCTCGACGCCAAGGAGGGCTGCCCGGGCTGGGAGGCCTACAGCTACAACGACGCGATCAAGGCCTATAACCTGCAGGCGCAGGCCTTCCGGCCGATCGCCGAGGCCTACCTGCAGAAGCTCAACGCCTACGTGAAGGCGAGCGCGGACTACGCCCAGTGCGAAGTGAACGCGATGCAGAAGTAGCCGGCTGAACGTCAGCCGACACGGCGACTCGGGGGCGGTTCAGGCGCCCGGTCGCACCCTCCGGCGATGATGGCCGCGATCCCCGCGCGCCCGCCCACGCCGAGGCCACCGTGCCCGCTCGTCGACTCCTCGTCCGAACCGGTTTCTGCGCCCTGCTCCTCGCCGCCGGCCCGGCCCTGGCCGCCGATTTCGACGGCCCGTACCCGCCGCCGCACGGCTACGGCGGCCCCGCTCAGGAGGACGAGCCGGAGCGCCGGCCACCGCCGCCCCCGCCTCCTCCGGGCCCGAGGCCCGAGCCCGAAGTTCGAGGGCCCCGCTTCACCGCTGTGCCCCCCGAAGCGTCCCCGGAAGCGTACCCGGAAGCGTGCCGGGAATTCGTGCGGCGGCGCTTCGGTCCGGACGGGGAGCCGGTGCTGCGGCGGGTGCGGGTCTGCGACGAGCCGGTCGTCGACCGCGGGCCGCCGCCTCCGCCCCCGGAGGACATCCCACCCCGCCGCTGGGGCGGGCCGCGCTGGTAGCGCGGGGCCCGGCTCAGATCCGGGCCGGCGCCTTCCTGAGTGCGGCCGCGAAGGCCTTGAGCTGGCGGTTCAGATCCGCCAGCTCGTTCAGCGCGATGGTCTTGTGGCCGTCGCGGACCGCGCGCTCGATATCCTCGACCTGCAGGTCGACGAGGCGGCGGATGGCGGTGGCGACTTGTTGTCGGGTCATCGATTCGAGCGTCTCGTCCGAGCGTCCTGGCGGGCCTCAACGGACGGCCGGTACACGGCCGTCGACACGTTTCGGTGATAGGCCGGTAGGCTTAACCGATGGTGTCCGCGGCCCCGCCGTGCACAGGGGATCGGGCCCCGGCCGAGGCCCTAGCGGCGCTCGCGCATCTCGGTCCGGCGCATCGGCATCGCGTCGATCGTGGCGAACAGCCTCTGCGGCGCGATCGGCGCCGCTGCGGTGATCTTGGCGCCCCCGTCCTTGCCGATCAGGACCGCGCGGAAGCTGTCCGCGGGGAGGCCGAGGCGCTCGCGCAGGGTTCGCGCCTCCGCCCCGGAACCGACCGCTTCCAGCACCACGAGGTCGCGCTCGGCGACACCGGCGCGGACCGAGGCCAGCGCCGCCCGCTGCGCCCGGAGCTGAGCGTCCCCGGCCTCGGGCGCCGACAGGACCAGGACCCGCGCCCGGTCGCGATAGCCGTCGAGGGGCCCGGCCGGGGCAGCCGCCGCCGCCATGGCTGTCGTGGCTGCCAGTCCGAGTCCCAGTGCCGTCTCCCGCATGCCGACGCTCCGCGCTCCCGAGTCGGGACAACGCGCGACTCGTCCGCGCGATCACGGCGGCGCCTTTGCCTCCCGGGCCCGGCGCCCCAGATCGGAGCGGGAGCCAGTTTCCGGGAGTCCGCCATGACCACCGCCATGAACCGCCGCATCGTCCTGGCCTCGCGCCCGCACGGCGAGCCGCGGCCCGAGAATTTCCGCCTGGAAGAGGTGCCGGTGCCGCAGCCCGGACCCGGCCAGGTCCTGCTGCGCACCCGCTGGCTGTCCCTGGACCCCTACATGCGCGGCCGGATGAGCGACGCGAAATCCTACGCGGCGCCGGTCGAGATCGGCGCGCCGATCACCGCCGAAACCGTCGGTGAGGTGGTCGCCTCCAACCACCCGGATCACGCCGTGGGCGACCTGCTGACGGCCTTCGCGGGCTGGCAGGAGTACTGCGTCACCGACGCCAAGGGGTCGCGCAAGGTCGACCCCGCCGCCGCTCCGCCCTCGACGGCGCTCGGCGTGCTCGGGATGCCGGGCATGACCGCCTATACCGGCCTCCTCAACATCGGCCGGCCGAAGTTCGGCGAGACCGTCGTGGTGGCGGCCGCCGCCGGCCCCGTCGGCTCCCTGGTCGGCCAGATCGCCAAGATCCACGGCGCCCGCGCCGTCGGGATCGCGGGCGGTCCCGAGAAGTGCCGCTACCTCACGGAGGAGCTCGGCTTCGACGCGGCCATCGACCACCGCGGATCCGACCTGCCGGGCACGCTCGCCGCAGCCTGCCCGAAGGGCATCGACGTGTACTTCGAGAATGTCGGCGGCGCGGTCTTCGCGGCCGTTCTGCCGCTGCTGAATCCGTTCGCGCGGATCCCGGTCTGCGGCCTCGTCTCCGCCTACAACGCCACCGAGGTGCCCCCCGGCCCGGACCGCCTGCCCGGCCTGATGCGCTCGGTCCTGACCAACCGGCTGCACATCCAGGGCTTCATCGTCTGGGACTTCGCCGAGCAGGCGGAGACGTTCCGCAAGGAGGTCGCCGGGTGGATCCAGGACGGGCGCGTCCGCTACCGCGAGGACGTGGTCGAGGGGCTGGAGAACGCTCCGGAGGCGTTCATCGGCCTGTTGAAAGGCCGGAATTTCGGCAAGCTCGTGGTCCGGGTGTCCTGACAGAGCCTTGCCGCCCGAATGGAACAGAGATAGAACAAGAAGATCCGTCGGCGCTGCGGAAAGCGGGCACAAGCCTGACCCGCCGGTTGCCGCTCCGGAAGCCCGGGCGCATGGTTCGCGCGCCGCCGGGCTGGTGCCCTGTGAGATCCGTACGACTAGGAGAGAGCGATGGCGGGCAGCGTCAACAAGGTGATTCTGGTGGGCAACCTCGGGCGCGATCCCGAGATGCGCCGCCTCGGTTCGGGCGACCCGGTCTGCAACCTGCGGCTCGCAACGTCGGAGTCCTGGAAGGACAAGGCGACCGGCGAGCGCAAGGAGAAGACCGAGTGGCACTCGGTCGTGATCTACAACGACAACCTCGCCCGGGTGGCCGAGCAGTACCTGCGCAAGGGATCGAAGGTCTACATCGAGGGTCAGCTCCAGACCCGGAAGTGGACCGACAATTCCGGCGTCGAGAAGTACACGACCGAGGTGGTGCTCCAGCGCTTCCGCGGCGAGATGACGATCCTCGACGGGCGCGGCGGCGGCGGCGACTTCGCCGGCGAGGACGAGGGTGGCGGCCAGATCAGCCGCGGCGGCGACTTCGGCGGTGGCCGGGGCGGTGATCGCGGCGGCGATTTCGGCGGCGGCCGCGCCCAGGGCGGCGAGCGGCGTCCGGCCCCGGCCTCCTCGGGCGGCGGCGGCGGCAGCCGCGGCGGCTACGACCTCGACGACGACATCCCGTTCTAGGATCGTGTCCGGTCCAGGGGCAGCGCCCTCCCTCACCTGGGCGGGCCGCCCGCTCGGGTGAGTCGAACCTCCGGGCCGGAACGGCCCGGCCGTATCGATGCATCGTCCCGGGGCCGCGCGGCGGAGCCCGGGATCCGGATCCGCCGACGCGCTCGGATCGCGCGCCGGCGCAGGTTCCGGGTCGCCCGCCTCCGGTGCCCCGGAACGCCGCCGCTCAGCCCTTGAGCTGCCGGTTGCAGGCCGAATAGTAGCCGCCGCCCTTCTCGATCCACTTCATGCCGCCCAGCGTGCCGGCGGCCTTCGCGGCGTTGTAGCTGTCGAGGCAAGTGTGCATCCGGGCCTTGCCGGCCGATTCCCTGGCGTATCTCGGATCAACGGCGCGGGGGAACGTGGCCGACGCCGCGGCGGCGGACGTCGTCCCGGCGCGCGGAGCCGCCGGCGGGGCGGCCGGCGCGGTCGTCGCCGCGGTGGGCGAGACCGGATTCGGCGCGGTCGTCGGGGCGTTGTCGGCCGCCGCACCGCACTCGGCCTTGCGGAAGTCGTTCCACTTCTGGCCGTTCAGCGTGCCCGCCTGCTTGGCGGCCTGGTACTTGACCGAGCAATCCTTCGCGGAGAGCGCCGCGGCCGGCGAGGCGCCGGCCACCACGCCGGCGATCATCAGGGATGCAAATACATAGCGACTCATGACGAAGAATCTCCGGGACACTATGTTGCGTCCCGAAAGAGATTAATACGGCTCTATGCCGTCGTGAATATGGCTTTGTCCGTTCCGGGGGGACAAGTCGGTGGCCGAGCACTGGTCCAGCACCGGCCGGCCGCGGATCCGGAGGCGCGCGGCGGGCCGAGCTCGAGACGCGGCGACCGGTTCGAGGGTCGCCGGTGCGGATCACCAGCCGCCGTAGGACCGGCGCGGACCGTCGTAGCCACCGTAGCCGCGGTCGTAGCCGCCGTAGCCGGGCCGGCCACCGTAGGGTCCGCGCGGGCCGCCCCAGCCCCAGCCGCGATCGTTGGGCCGGCAATGGCCCCAGGGATTGGGGTGGAAGCCCGGACCGCAGCCGCCGGCCACGCGCTCGATCACCGCGCCGGCCTCGGGCGGGCCGTAGCCGAACGGCGCCGCGTTCGCCGCCGTGGCGGTCGCGAGGCCCGCCGCGGCCATCGCGACGAGGCCGAGCATCTTGGAGCGCATCATGACACGATCTCCTGAACCTGCGTCCCGGACGCACCGGGCCGATGACAGGAGGATGCGCCGGCGGCTGTGAACCGGGACAGGCCCGGGCATTCATCAACCCGACGGCTTCGACCGGACGGGTCGGAACGCGGAGGTCGATCAGGCGGCCTGGAGCTGGATCGGCGCCGGTGCGGGCGCCCGCGAGCGCGCGAACAGATCGGCGCCGACCGTTTCGCCCGCGGCCCGGACGAGCGTGGCCTCGTCGCAGGACCGCGCGACCTTCAGGCCGAGCGCCTCGAGCCGCGCGTGGTCGGCGCAGTAGGCGGCGATCCGGGCGCGGCCGTAGGCCGGCATCGGCGCGAGCAGCCGGTCGCGCTCGGCATCGTCGGCGCGGAACAGGGCCGAGATCAGCTCGATCGGAACCGGGTAGCGCGCGAGGGCGCTGGGGTGGGGTCGGTTGCCGTCGCGCGCCATGGATGCCTCTCCGCTTCGCTGTGCGGTGGAAGGTTCAGCAACCATAGTTAACGATCAGTTGTGATCGCGACCTGGGCGCTCCGGTGCCGCTCCGACCGGCCTTCCTGAGAGCCCGGCGAGCCGATCGGCCCGTCGCCTCAGCGGCGGGGCGGGCTCACCCAGGCGCCGCCGGCGGCGCGGTCCGACTCGGGCGTGGCGAGCGCAGGCTGCGCGTCCGCCCAGAGGACGACCGTGCCCGCGGCCGGCGCGATCGAGCCCATCGTCTCCGGGTCGGTCCACGTGGGGGCGCCCGCGGCGACCAGCGCGGGTGCCGCCGACGGATCCGGCAGGTTCCGCTCGTAGCCGGCGACGACCGCCGCGAGGGCGATCGCCACGAGGAGGAACGCTAGACCGTCGACGATCATGGAGCCGAGTCTCGGCATGGTGCTCGCGCCTGTTGACCAAGCATCCGGGCTACGGCGGCAGGGTTAACGAACCCTGTCCGAACTTGGCGGATCGGGCCGGTGCCCTCACGTGTTGCGCGCGCCGCGCAGCGTCTTCAGGCCGATGCCGGTCGACTCGAAACCGCCGTCGACGGCGAGCTGCTGACCGGTGATGTAGGAGGCGCGCTCCGAGCAGAGGAACACGATCGCCTCCGCGAGTTCCGTCTCCAGCCCGTAGCGACCGAGCGGGACGGCGTCGTGGTAATCCGCCCGGATCTCGGGGCTGTGCACCGCCTTGGCCATCGCGGTGTCCACGGGGCCCGGGGCGACGGCGTTCACGCGGATCCCGTACTGCGCCAGCTCGGCGGCCTGCTGCTTGGTGAGCTGCGCGAGGCCCGCCTTGCTGGTGCCGTAGGCGGTCCGAAGCGTCGAGGCGCGCAGGCCCGAGATCGACGTGATGTTCACGACGGCCCCGCCGCGCTCGGACAGGAGCGGGACCGCCGCCTGCGTGCACAGGAACGGGCCGGACAGGTTGACCGCCAGCACCCGCGACCAGTCGGCGAAGGTGGTCTCCGTCAGCGGCTTGAAGATCGCGATGCCAGCATTGTTGACCAGGGCGTCGAGGCGGCCGAACCGGTCGGCGACCTGCCGGATCGCCGCCGCCACCGCCTCCGGGTCGGAGACATCGGCCGTCACCGCGAGCGTGGCTTCGGGGCGGCCGAGCCGCTCGGTCGCCGCCGTCACGCCCGGGCCGTCGATGTCGAGCAGGGCGACGTTCCAGCCGTCGGCGAGGAAGCGGGTCGCGGTGGCGAGGCCGATGCCGCGGGCAGCCCCCGTCACCAGCGCGGTCCGGGCCTGGGCGTCGCTCATGGTCGTCTCCGTCGGGATCGGCGGCGCCCGGATGGCGCGGGGCGGCGTTCGGGTCCGCAGCGGCGCCGTCGCCGCGTGCCGGACCCGGAGGCCTTCGGGGCCGTCCCGCCGTTGAGAACCGATCCGCGGTTAAGGTCTGATTGATCGCGCGCGCGCCGTCGAGGGTCTCCCCGAACATCCGCCCGGCGATGACCGGCATCCCGGCTCCTCCGCTCACATCCGCTCGAATCGGCCCTTCGCCGCGCCCCGACGGGTGAGCAGGCGGACCAGACCGAGACCGATCAGGCCGGTCGCGCCCGCCAGGATCAGCGCGGGCCGGACGCCCGTGCGCGCCGCCGCGCGGTCCAGCGCCACCTCCAAGCTTCCCGCGATATTGACGGCGAGCGGCACGACCTGCGTGTCGAGGAACAGCTTCGGACTCGACGGACCCGAAGGCTTTCTCAAGAGATAGTCCCGACCGACCGCCACACTAACCTCCGTTAGGATCAAGATAATCTCGCGAACAAAGGGTGACGCCCGCGGTTTCAACGGGGAACGTCGCGATGTGCCCGCTGTTTCCCGGCGGCACGGTTCGGAGATCGCCCCCCTTGGACAAGCCCGAATTCAAGCCCTACCGCCTGCCCGCCGGCGGGTGGGGCTCCGCCCTGTCGGTCGGCACCATCCTGCGGCGCGAGGGCGTGCTGGCGAGTGGGCCGATCGCGCTCAGCCGGCACAACAAGGTCGACGGCTACCAGTGCAACAGCTGCGCCTGGGTGAAGCCCGCGAGCCCGCTGCCCTTCGAGTACTGCGAGAACGGCGTGAAGGCCGTGGCCTGGGAACTCACCGCCCACCGCTGCACGCCGGACTTCTTCGCCACCCATACGGTCACGGAGCTGCTGGACTGGGACGATTACCATCTGGAGCAGACCGGTCGCCTCACCCATCCGCTGCGCTACGACCCGGCCACCGACAAGTACGTGCCGGTCTCCTGGGGCCACGCCGTCGAGGAGATCGCCCGCGAGCTCAGGGCCGTCCCGGACCGGCAGAAGGGCACCGTGTTCTACAGCTCGGGCCGCCTGTCGAACGAGGCGAGCTACCTCTACCAGCTCTTCGCCCGGCTCTACGGCAACAACAACCTGCCGGACTCGTCCAACATGTGCCACGAGACGACCTCGGTGGCGCTGCCGGTGAGCATCGGCCAGGCCGTGGGCTCCGTGTCGCTCGACGACTTCGCCCATTCCGACTGCATCATGTTCTTCGGCCAGAATCCCGGCAGCAACGCGCCGCGGATGCTGCACCCGCTGCAGGAGGCGAGCCGGCGCGGCGTCCCGATCATCACCTACAACCCGCTGCGCGAGCGCGGCCTGGAGCGGTTCCTGAACCCGCAATCGCCTACCGAGATGCTCACCGGCAAGGCGACGCGGATCAGCTCGCAGTACCATCAGGTGAAGGCGGGGGGCGATCTCGCCGCCATCGCGGGCATCTGCAAGGCGGTCCTCGCCCTGCACGACGCGGCCCGGGCCCGGGGCGGCGACGCCGTTCTCGACGAGGCCTTCATCCACGACAACACCCACGGCTTCGACGCCTTCGCCACCTGGCTGCGCGCTCAGGACTGGGACGAGCTGGAGCGCCGCTCCGGCCTGCACCGGGCCGACATGGAATCGACCGCCCACGTCTACAGCCACGCGAAGGCGACCATCGGCGTCTACGGCATGGGGCTCACCCAGCACCGGGCCGGGGTCGAGACCGTCCAGATGCTGGTGAACCTGCTGCTGATGCGCGGCAATATCGGCCGCTCCGGCGCCGGGATCTGCCCGATCCGGGGCCATTCCAACGTGCAGGGCCAGCGCACGATGGGGATCACCGAGAAGCCCGAGCTGTTCGACCTCGACCGGCTGGGCCAGCAATTCGCCTTCGCGCCGCCCCGCGAGCCGGGCTACAACACCGTCGAGGCCTGCGAAGCGATCCTGCGGGACGAGGTCAGCGCCTTCGTCATGCTCGGCGGCAACTTCGCCCGCGCCATCCCCGACCACGGCCAGATGGAGCCGGCGTGGCGCCGGATCCCCCTGACCGTCAACGTCATCACCAAGCTCAACCGGACCGCGCTGCTGCCGGGCGCGATCAGCTACGTCCTCCCGGTCACCGGCCGCCTGGAGATCGTCGAGACCTCCAAGGGCCAGCAGGTGCTCTCGATGGAGGACACCTCGGCCTGCGTGCACGGCAATCGCGGCCTGCGCCGTCCGGCCTCGCCGCACCTGATCAGCGAGATCCGCCTGATCTGCGAGCTGGCGCAGCGCGTCCTCGATCCGAACCCGCGGGTGCGCTGGGCGGCGTACAGCGAGGATTTCGCCGAGATCCGCCGCGAGATCGGCGAGACGCTGCCGGACTCGTTCTGGGACTACGAGCGGCGCATGTGGGAGCCCGGCGGCTTCCAGCGCGACCTGCCGGCGAACCGGCGCGAGTGGCGCACGGAATCGGGACGGGCCAACTTCGTCACCCCGACCGGGCTCGACGAGGACGCCGACATGCCCGATGTCGGCCACGACACCCTGCGGCTGATGACGCTGCGCAGCAACGACCAGTTCAACACCACGGTCTACGGCTATTACGACCGCTTCCGGGGCATCAAGAACACCCGGAAGGTGGTGCTGATGAACCGCTCGGACATCGACCGGCGGGGCCTCAAGATCGGCCAGCCCGTCACGCTCCGGACGGTCGCCGATGACGGCGTCGACCGCAAGCTCTCGGGCCTGCTGGTCGTGGCCTACGACATCCCGATCGGCTGCATCGGCGGCTACTACCCCGAGTGCAATGTCCTGATGCCGATCTGGCACTACGCGATCGGCAGCAAGACGCCGGCCGCCAAGACGATCCCCGTCACGGTGCACCCCGACAGCGACGCGGTCCTCGCGCCGGAGCTGGAATACGCCACCGGCTGAGGCGGACGGACGGCGTCCTCGTGGCTTCGAGCGGCGTCCCTCCCTCCGCGGCGGCGCTCGCCCGGATCGCCGCGCCCGCGTCAGAGCATCGGCATGCCGCCGGTGACCGGCACCAGCGCCCCGGACATGTAGCTGCCCTCGCGGGAGGCGAGCAGCACGTAGGCCGGGGCCAGTTCCGCGGGCTGGCCGGCACGGCCGAGCGGCGTCTGCGCGCCGAGCTGCTCGATCTGATCCGGGCTCTTCACGATCGGCTGGATCGGCGTCCAGACCGGCCCGGGGGCGACGCAGTTCACCCGGATCCCCTTCGGCGCCAGCAGGTTCGACAGGCCGATGGTCAGGCTCGCGATCGCGCCCTTGGTGGCGGCGTAGATCAGCATGCTGGGATCGGCCACCTTGGCCTGCACGCTGGTGCTGTTCACGATCGCCCCGCCCGGCTTCATGTGCGGCACCGCCGCCTGGGCGAGGTAGTACATGGCGAAGACGTTGGCGCGGAACGAGCCCTCGATGTCGGGCGCCGCCAGATCGTCGAGGCCCTCGTTCACCACCTGCGCGGCGGCGTTGTTCACGAGGATGTCGAGTCGCCCGAAGGCCTCGACGGTGCGCGCCACGAGATCCCGGCACTGGGCCGCGTCGCGGATGTCGCCGGGGAGCAGCAGGCAGCGGCGGCCGGCCTTCTCCACCCAGGCCCTCGTGTCCTCGGCATCCTCCTGCTCGACCTCGAGGTAGGAGATCGCCACGTCGGCGCCCTCGCGGGCGTAGGCGATCGCCACCGCCCGGCCGATCCCGGAGTCGCCGCCGGTGATCAGCGCCACCTGGCCGGTGAGCAGGCCCTTGCCGACGTAGCTCTCCTCGCCGTGGTCGGGGCGCGGCGACATCTTCGTAGTGAGGCCGGGGCGGGGCTGCTGCTGGTCGCCGGGGAAGGGCGGCCGGGGGCCGGCCTCGCGCGGGTCCTGGGTCATCGTGTGCGGCTCCTCGGCGGGGGATCCGCAGAATCTAGGGCCTTCGCGGCGGCCACCGCCTGCGCCCGGGGGTCACAGGCGGTCGCCCTGATCGGGCGGTCTCAGAAGGCCCGATTGCGGGTGGCGTGCGGGCCGCCGTAGCGGCGGCGCAGGTAGGACACGACCTTGGGGAGGAGGAAAGCGATCAGGATCTTGCGCATCGGGGCTCGCTCGCGTCACGGGTTCGTGAGCGGGCAATGCTCGGACCGCGCCGCAGTTCCGCGCCCGGTCACAGCTCCAGGGTCAGGGTCACCGGGGCGTGGTCCGAGGGGCGCTCCCAGGCCCTCGCCTCGCGCAGGACCTCGACCTTCCGGACGGTCCCGGCGAGGTCCGGCGACACCCAGGCATGGTCCAGCCGCCGACCTTTGTTGGCGGCCGACCAGTCGGGGGAGCGGTAGCTCCACCACGTGTAGATCTTCTCCGGCTCCGGGGTGAGGTGGCGCGCCGCGTCGATCCAGCCCGCCTCACCGCGCAGGACCTCCAGCGCCTCGGTCTCCACCGGCGTGTGGCTCACCACGTCGAGGAGCTGCTTGTGCGACCAGACATCGTGCTCCAGGGGCGCGACGTTGAGGTCGCCCACGAGGATCGCCGGCCCGGAGACGCGCTTCCCACCCCAGGCGCGCAGTTCGGACAGGAAGTCGAGCTTGTGGGCGAATTTCGGATTGAGGTCGCGGTCCGGCACGTCGCCGCCGGCCGGGACGTAGAAGTCGTGCAGCACGATGCCCGAGGCCGCCCCGGCCTCCGGCCCCAGCACCGCCGAGATGTGGCGGGCGTCCTGGCGCTCGCAGAAGCCCATCACCGAGCGGGTGTGCAGGGGGAAGCGCGAGAGGATCGCGACGCCGTTGTAGCCCTTCTGGCCGGCGAACATCACGTGCTCGTAGCCCGAGCCGCGCAGGGCCTTCAGCGGGAAGGCGTCGTCCGGGCACTTGGTCTCCTGCAGACAGAGCACGTCCGGTTTGTGCTCCGCGAGGAAGCGCAGAACCAGATCGATGCGCAGGCGCACCGAGTTGATGTTCCAGGTGGTGACGGTGAGTTGCACGAGCGGCGCTGGGGTTCTGACGGCGTTGCGCTCCGATAGCCGATTTCGCGGCCCGCGACAGTCCGCTCACCGTTTGCCGGGCGAAAGGCCGTGCGCGATCGACCGGCAGGCGCTATGCCCGGGCCCTGCCCTGTCCCGGGCCCCTCGTCGAGGCCCGCCATGGCACATGCCCGCTCGCTCCTGTTCGCCGTCTACTGGGCCGCCTGGACGACCCTGTTCCTCGCGCCGCTGGCGATCTTCCTCCTGTCCGGATCGCCGCAGCGGCCGATCCGCCGGGCGACGCGGCTCTGGGCGCGCGGGATCCTGGGCGGGCTGCGGCGGATCGTCGGGCTGCGCTACGTCGAGGAGGGCCGCCAGCACCTGCCGGACGAGCCCTGCCTGATCGTCGCCAACCACCAGTCGACCTGGGAGACCCTGGCCTTCCTGGTCCTGGTGCCGGACGTGGCGATCGTCGCGAAGCGGGAACTGCTGGCGATCCCGGTGGTCGGCTGGTTCCTCCGGCGCTCGCCGATGATCGTCATCGACCGGGCCAGGGGCACCCAGGCCCTGCGCACCATGATCGACGGCGGTCGGGAGGCGGTCGCGGCGGGCCGGTCGGTGCTGATCTTCCCCGAGGGCACCCGCGGCGCGATCGGCGAGCCGCTGCGCTTCAAGCGCGGCGTCGAGTTGCTCTACGGCCGGCTCGGCCTGCCGGTGGTGCCGGTGGCGCTCAACTCCGGCCTGTTCTGGCCCGGGGGCGCGGCGACCCGGTCCGGCACGGTGGTGGTGAGCTACCTCGCCGCCCTGGCTCCCGGCCTGCCGACCGCGGAGTTCCTGCACGGGACGGAAGGCGCGATCGATCGGGAGTTGAACCGGTGGCGGCCCGGCGGCGCGGCCGGGCTCGGCGCCTCCTGAGGGGCGCCCCCGTCACTTCTGCGATTGCTGGATCTGCTGCTGCATCGCCTTGTCCTCGGAGCGCCCGTAATTGATGAAGAACAGGCTGCCGTCGACGCTCTTGCCCTTCTGCAGGTTCGAGAGCGTCACCGTGGTGACGTAGCCCTGCGGGTCGGTGATCCGCCACTGCGACAGGGTCTTCATCTCGGCATCGAAGAACAGCTGGATCTTCGAGGTGCCGCCCAGGGTGGCGCGGTCCTCCAGGCTGATGCGGACGCTGCCCGGATCGCTCGCCACGTCGGTGACGGTGAGATCGCGGGCGAGGTCGATCTTCTCGCGCAGGAGGAATTTCAGCGGCGTCTGGGCGATGAAGTAGAGGTCCTGGGTGTTGAGCTTGCGGTCGCGCACCGCCACCGAGGTCCCGTCGGCGACCACCTCCAGGGGCGAGGGCTGGTCGTAGTCGAAGCGCAGACGGCCGGGCTTGGCGAGCGTCAGCTTGCCGCCGATCCGGCGGCCATCGGCGCCGATCTGCACGAAGTTGCCCGACAGGGTGTTGATGCCGTTGAAGTAGGCGTTGGCCTGCGCCAGCAGCGTGGCGGGATCGGCCGAGTCGCCGGTGACGATCGCCGCCGGGGCGCCCACCGCCGCGACCTTCGGCTCGGGCGCCTTGTGGTCCGCCTTGTCGCTCGCCTTGTCGCCACCCTTGCCGGACTTGGCGCTGCCGGGCTTCGCCTCCTTGCTCGCCTCCTTGGCCTTGGGCGCGGGCTTCTTGGCCGGCGCCGGCGCCGCCGGGGCGGCTTCCGGTTGTGGAGCGGGCTCCTCCTTGTGGCCGAACAGGCTGTCGATGAAGGCGCCGACCTGCGCGTGGGCCGGGTTGGCGGTCGCGAGCCACAGCCCGGCGGCGATCACGGAGCCGGCTGTGCGGATGCGGCGGCCGATCATCGGCAGAATCTCCTGGGGCACCGCGGGCAAGCTCCGGCGGCAAACGGGGCGGAACATAAGTTGGCGGGCTGCCGCAGACGTCTCGGTGCCCCTTCGCCCTCGCGAGCGGAGCGAAGCAATCCAGGTGCGCCGCGCGCGTCGACGTCGCGCTGCCCTGGGTTGCGTCGCTCCGCTCGCGAGGACGGGGCGGGTTTCGCAGGCCCTGTAGAACCCCGGCCTGTGGCGAAGATGCGACGCCCGGGCCGCCGCGCAGGGGGGCGGCCCGGGACGGAGCCTGTCACTCGTCGTCGTACATCCCGGCCGAGCTGTGCGTCGCCCCGGCGACCAGGATCTCGCGCTTGCCGGCGTGGTTGGCCGGGCCGACGATGCCCTCGATCTCCATCCGCTCCATGATGGAGGCGGCGCGGTTGTAGCCGATCTGCAGGCGGCGCTGGATGTAGCTCGTCGACGCCTTCTGGTCGCGCAGCACGACCTCGATCGCCTGCTTGTAGAGGTCGTCGGACTCGCCGCCGGTCGCCGCCGCGAAGGCGCCGATGTCGAAGACGGGGGCCTCCTCCTCGGGCTCGTCGGACCGCTCGGCCTTGTCGGCCGCGGCGGCCTTGGAGCCCCGGCCGGACCGGCCGCCCTCCTTGGCGGGCTCCTCGGGGGTGTCGTCGGCGGTGACGGCGTCGAGGTAGCTGGGGCGGCCCTGGCGCTTGAGGTGGGCGACCACGCTCTCGACCTCGCTGTCCGAGCAGAACGGCCCGTGCACGCGCGTCGTGCGCCCGCCGCCGGCC